>JAESGH010000182.1_pt1 | contig 143103 bp, 120 predicted proteins | sample 9269641 | NCBI WGS metagenome assembly JAESGH01 (sample SAMN14515345, study PRJNA621665) | algae metagenome | isolation source: Phormidium tanganyikae FI6-MK23 and co-occurring heterotrophs from granitic... | place: USA: Fort Irwin, California | collected 1998-05-24 | reverse complement strand
GTCTAGAAGTTGCTTCTTGCTATATTCTCCGGTCACCGTGTCCTTTGATGAAAGAAAAGCGGTCTGCGGGGATGGGTCAACAGTAATATGGGCAGAACCAATAACAGAAGGATTGATAATAAACTTTGAGCCGACAGGGATACGAATGCTGTCTTTTAGTTTAATGTCGACCACAACTTTGTTTTCGAATAAGTCAAGGTGTGTCACCTCACCAACTTTAATTCCCTTGTAATAAACCTCTCCGCCAGTCTCTAAACCTTCTACGTTGTCAAATAGAATTGTGAGCTTGTTACTTTCTTGGTGGCAACTCAATAAAGCAAGTGTTAGTATGGTAATTGTAATTAAACGCATGGTAGTTCTGATTGCCTACAACGTCCATCAGCTTTGCGATGGGCTGGACTTCTTTGGTTTGACAGCCGATACAAATGCTGAATAGATTGTTGATGATGAAAATAATAACTAAAGCTCAATATTTATTGTCCACCCGATGACTCCTGCTGAATAGCGATTTGTCGCTGATTGCTTTTCCGTCGGCCAGCCTATTGCAAAACTGCTGTTGTGTGCAGCCGGTCATTGTTTCGAAACTAAAACTATTAACAGTGCACCAATGCCGATAACAATGCTTGGGCTAAACATAGGTCGTGTCGGCAGCTTCCAGTAAATCAGTCCCGCTACAAATAGAAATAGACCAACAGGAACACCTAACTCAAGGTCGTTCTTAGCTTTTAAGTTAGCTTTCTGAATGCTTAAGTATTCTTGTCTTTCTTTTGTTAGGGAATGAATTTCCGTATAGCTGTCAAAAAATGTTTCCTGGCCAAGGCTAGAAAATTCAGAACTGTCCACTTTGACTGTTATTGTGTCACCTACCCTTATGTCTTGGATGATGTTTCGTTTAGCAGTTTCACTGAAGTCAAAGCCTGCGACTTGAAAAGGTTTGTCGTAACCCTGAACATGCAGTAAAACCCCTTCTTTGCCTTTTGTAATTCTAATTTCTGGCGGCTGGCTCAAAACCAAGTTGCTCACGGTCGCCAATTTAGTTTCGGCAATGTCTCTTGTGTCTTTAGGGATGAAGTAAAAAATAATTGCAAGTGCTGCTCCTAATATCGCAAGCCATAAATAAACAGGTCGTTCTTCTTTCCAGTCAGGTTTTTTAGATTTTGCCATCGTGAGGGTCGTCAGTAAGGTTGCACACAACGCAGAAAGCATTTACGAAGGCATGGCATTCTCTTGCTTCAGATTCACCGACTTTCTGCTGTTGATTATAGATATAATGTTTATATGTAGTGCGAAAGCCATGCTTTTGTGAATGCTCTGTTAGCCGAAATACGCTGTTAAGCTTTTCCCGGTTCTTTTATCCAGCACAAAATTTTTCCATCCACCTGGCGGCTCCCATTCTCCACTTCCATAAATCTGATTATCTGTAAATTTCTCAATAATGACACCGTCTATTCCTAAGTTCTTGCTATGCCAAACAATATTCCCAATTCTATCGATACAGAATAAACCTTCAGCATCTGCCACAAAGAAATGCTCATTATTGATGTACAAATGACCAAAATACCCATTCATCTCCAAAATGAGAAGGCTCTTTTTTACATTTAAATCATATAGATAGAAGTGTTCTTCATGTCCGACAAGTAGTAAATTTTCAATAATGATGGCTTCCCTGAAAGGACTACAATGGCCGCCATAGATAATCTTGAATGCCCGTTTCTCTTCTTTATCTCGCACTACCAAGTATTCAGAACGGCTGAAATGAAAAGGAGCTTCTCCAGAAATCACTTCTGACTCTCCAATTTCAGTAGGTAAATCAGGGTAAAAGGTAAATATCATCTTACTTTATAGGGAAAGGTTGAAATAGCTTCGGCTAACGTAGAAGCATTGGCGATGTGGCGGTATTCCGTGTTACGTCTGCCCAAAACCAATGCTGATTAAATGTACAAATGTTCATTGATTGTTTTATCGCTTAATAGCGTTGGGTCACGCTGGAACCGAAGCCGAAACTTGCATTTAGCTGATTGCTTGCACGTCACCCCGCCATATCTGCCAATGCACTGTTGGCTGCTGCTTTTCATACCTTTTTATCTCGGACGTACTTTTCTTTCCTGATTATTTTACCTTGTACATTGTAATGCGTCCACGTTCCGTGCTTCAAGGCTTTGTTAGGTATTAGTCTGTTCTCAGTCCTGTCTTTGGTCTTAAACCCGCCTACCGTCCTTATATGAACCTTGATGTAGCCTTTATCTTGCACGTATTGCCCAGTAACCTTCGGCTGTCCAGATGGGTAATATTCTGCATACTTTCCTGTCAAGTTACCACCTTGGTAAGAACATTCCTTCAATAAAACTCCTTCGTCGCTATAAAGCTTGTAATCACCATTGGGCTTACCGTTGATATATCTAACGCTGTCTTTTAATTTTCCATTGAGATAAAAATATTGCCTTGTTCCGTTTTCTTCATTGTCAATAAAATACTGCACCCTTTTCACCTTCAAGGCGGTGTCTTCAAAAACAAACCTACCTGTTTGCTTTTCATGGTCGTATTGACCTGTCTCCACGAGGTAGTAGGGCTTGTCGTGCCAAGACCGATACCGTTTGTATTCTCCGTGTTTAATGCTGTCTGTAATTTGATAAACCAAACTGTCAGTCAGCTCTGGTTGTGGCTCGATGCTGTAATAGAGGCCTTGTCCGTCTTTCAGTATCTGGCTTCCGTCGCTTGTCCACATATTGATGTATTTGTCTTGCAGGCTGTCACCTAAAAACTCAAGTCTTTTCTTTCCGTTTTCGTACCAATATTGCCATAGTCCAAACGGAAAGCCAGAACCGTCTCGGTAAAAATATGCGCCTTTGTATTCAAGTTGACCGTTTTCATAAAGCGACGAGTCCAACCGAATTTCCTGTCCAGTAGAACTAATAGCAAAAAGGAAACTGAGAAGTGTGATAATGGTTCTCATAAAGTTGCGCACAACGTGAAAGGGCTTTAAGCAGTATGGGAATTTGGAATACAGCTGTTCATCCTTATTCAAATGCAAAATAGAACTTCTGCCGCTTAATACATATTCTTCAGCCCATATTGCTTGAAGCCCATGTTGTACGCCGCCAAGTGTCCATCAGTGCTCTACCGCCAAGGCATCTAATCTATTTGCCAGATGATTTGCTAAAAGAAAAACTGAATCATTGTCCTTGTTTATGTCGGGACACCTGTACCACATGAAGCGATACTTTGCTGGATTCGACAATTCAACAAAAACATCCCCGCCGTCCATACATCCGAATGAGTCGCCTGCTTTCAGGTCGCTTTGTGAAGCCAAAGTCCAATAACGATTAAGGTTAAGGCTATCAACTGCGCTGTGGCGCATCGTTCTTGAATAGTCAGCATATATGCTGTCACCTCTGGTCTTGTAAAAAGAAATAGTCCGTAAATTCCATCCGTCAGTGCTGTCATTTTTGAGGATAAATAGTACTTGCGGGTCGTAAGAGCCAGAAAAATTCCACACCCTGATTTCTGTATTATTTGCACCGTTCGATAGAGCAGGCAGTCCGAGCTTGGTTTCCAAACGCTTTGCTTCATGATAGCTTTCTTTAGTCATTCGTCCAGCCCAGCTTTTGGTGGTGTCTGGAACGTGCCTTACAAAGTCAGTGGTCGTGTCGCCAGATTGACTGTCGCAAGATGCTAAGAAAAAAACAGCTATGAGTAGTAGGATTCTCATGGATGGCGTACAACGGAGAGAGGCTTTAAGCAGTACGGGAATTAATTGTACTTCAGCCCCACTCATTTGCTGAAGCAAAATAGATAATCTTTCGCTGGAAACATATTATTCTGCCCGTATTGCTAAAAGCCTGTGTTGCCAGCAGTTTAAGCGGTCAGTTTGAATCTGTCTTTAAATGTGAATATTGCCTACAGCCAAAGAATAAAGATGCCGTATAAAACATAGCAAACAATACTGTTGGAATGATAAAAGCCAAATAATTGAATAGTTCTAATGGCACTGCCGTCATACGCCTAATAAGAGGCGATGACAATAGAAAGAAACACAAAACGTCAAGGGTCAACACCTTTGATGTTCTTGGTTTGTCATGATTGATACAGATTATTACCAGCCCGACAACTGCAAAAAAGGCAAAGAGTTGGTCAATATTACCAAAGTCGAATAAGGTGAACGCCAGCCAAAAGAAAAATGGTAAGGCAATCATTTGTCCCATTAACATGATAAGGAGGTAAGCTATGACAGCTATAACTCGATATGTCTTTTGCTGTGTCATTGTTTAAGTTTCTTTGTCACTTCTTCAAAGGTCTGTTCCCCAGACGGAGCGATATATTTTGTCACTCCAATGTGTGAGACTGATTGCGAATTGCTGGCAACGGTTCAGGTATTTCTGCAGTAGCGGAAGTCCGAGTTCCGCCAGCCTAAATTTATTGATATTGTTGAATATTGTTCATTTGCTCAGCACTTATCCCTCAGCCGCTATTGCAGAAATACCATGTTGTGTGCCGTTCTTCGTCACTCGAAATCAATTTTTGCTTTAGGAACCATAGCTTGAATTCGTTTCTTCTCAAGATTGTCAAACGAATTGAATGTTAACCAAAAGGTGTCAACTTGTTGAAGTTTGTCAAAACCCAAAGGCATAGATGGAAGTTTCATGGTATACATACCAACTCTTTTCAAATTCGGTAGTTTTTCCATGATTGCAAATGCGTTTGTCCAGTTTAAGCTATGCAAGTCACCTAAACCTAGTTGTTGAATTGTCTTTATTTGCTCAAGTTCAACTGGCAATTCGTTCAATGGATTGTCGCAAACAGACAACCGTTCCAACTGTTTAAGATTAGCAACCTTGTCCGATAAAACTGAAATATCATTGCCTTGCAAGTCAAGGTCTTTTAAATTGTAAAGCTCATAAATCCCTTTGATGGTTTTCTCTGAAAGTTTATTGTCTCTTAAGCTTAGCTTCTGAATTGTCTTAAGGCGTCCAAATTGGTTGGGGATCGAAGTAAGCCTATTGTTTTGAAGATTTATTTCTTCTATTGCTTTAAATCGCTTTATGCTTCTCGGAATTGTACTGATTGAATTATACCAGATGATTATGCGCTTTAGATTTGGAAGTACTGATAATTCAACTGGAAATGTTTCAAATTCGTTGTAACAAAGGTCAATGTAAATGAGGTTGGGAAGTTGTCCCTTTTTGAAATTTACTTTTTTGATTTTGTTACTGAATAGACGTAGGTATTTTAAATTGGTAAGTTGCTTAATAGGGTCTGGAAATGATGTTAATTCGTTATCATCTAACCAAAGCTCTTCAAGATTTTTAAGTTGAGAAATATTGTTAGGTAATGCTTTTATTTTTCCGTCTGTCAGCCAGAGTATTTTTAAACTCGGAATTTGCTTTAAGACCTCAAATGTTTGCACTAAATCCAGGTCAGGATTTGAACCTATGTCAATCTTTTCAAGAGTTGTCAGCTTTATAATTTCAGCAGGCAGTTGTTTGAGTTGCTGGTCTGAAAGGTCAAGGGATTTTACAATTGTCGGATTAACTAATGCTTCTTTTATCGACTTGAAAACGACCTCTGTGTCTTTCTGTGCGAATGACTTTAAAGAAAAAATGAGAAAAATAAAGAGAAGTCGTTTCATTGTTACTTTGAGTTAGTAGGGTGTTTGTAATAATGGCACACAACGTTCAAGGTGTTTCTGAAGCAGCGGTATTTCATGTTCATGCGGCTTCACCTTTGTTCTGTTGATAAATAAAGATATATTGTTGAGCACTTGTTGCCAAGCCGCTGTTTTAGAAACACCCTGTTAGCAGCCGTACTTCTCTGGGTCAAGCAGTAGCATGAACATTAAGTTGTCCTCTTCATTTGCAACAGTGACATGCCAGCCTCTGATTTCTCCCAAGTGCTTTGCCGTATTCTCCTTTCTAAATTCTTCTAATTTTTGCAATGAGTCTGCCAAACCTTCCATTATCATTGCCGCACCTCTTTTAAGTTTTGTCTCCAGATAGTCGGCTATTACTCTTGTCGGTGCCTCCATGTTTGCCCGAAAGGAGAAATAGTCTGGCAGTAAACAAGAAAGCTTATGATTGAGCAAAGAGAGTTGCAAAAGCTGCGGCTGCAATGTCTTGCTGTGTCGGAAATGTTCAACCAAAATGGCTTTCTTTTGAGTGCCCAAGTGCTTTTTGTACTCTGCTTTCAAGTATTCTGCTTTTCCCCGCTCATTATTAAATGCTTGCCAAACAATTGTTCGTTGTCTTTCCAAATCAGGTAGCAACTTGCTTTGATAATACAGAAGCAAATTTTTGGCAGCTTCCAACTGCTTTACATATTCTTGGTCTTGTTGTGCAACCTGCTGCTCGTTCAACCGAATTGACTCTTCGTGTTTTTTCTTGTAATCCTCAAATTGTTCGGGTGTCAGGATGGACTGAAAAGTTGCAAATTCAAAATCAAATTCTTCCCAGATGGAAAAGTAATGTTTATCGGAAGGCGTGTCTCTTAATTGCTCATACTCATAAACCTGTTTAGCTTGGTCAATGGTCAACCTCAGCCCATGTGTCGCATGGTAACGCTTTTGAATTACTTCCAGTTCCCAGTCGTCTATTTCACTTTCTTGAGGTGTCATATAGTATGGCTGCTAACGTTGAACGTATTGCTGTCAGTGCGGATATTTATTGCACTTCAGCTCCACTAATGTACAACAGTCAAATAGAATTACGATGTTTAACCCATGTCATTCAGCCCGCATTGAAGCAATACGATGTTATGGGCGGTTGGTCAAGTCTCGGAGAGTGGTTGTAGCTGAGCAATCATTTGCGGCAGAAACGTCTCTTTGATTTTCCAAACAATGGAGTAGTCAATCCCAAAGTAATCATGAACAATACGGTTTCTGAACCCCCGGATGCGGTGCCAGTCAATTTCCGGAAAGCGGTCTTTGAACTCTTCAGGAAGGCGGTTAGCGGCTTCGCCAATTATTTCAAAGTTGCGGATAACGGCATCCACTGTCTTGCCGTCCCCTGTAAAGTCTTCGAAACTTTGTCCGGCTGTGTAATCAAGAATCTTGTGAGCACTTTCCAATATGTCACCGACTAGCAATTTAGGTTCACGTTTAGACATAGACAATCTCCTGTTCTATTGCCTTGAAGTACTTGTCCTTAACGCCTCTGCGGGAAACCAAGTCCACTTTTTTTTGAAGGCACTGTTCAATGTAGTGAGCCAAGTCAATGAATTCAATTCCAACCGGTCGGTCAAAATCCACAATTATGTCAATGTCACTTGACGAAGAGAAGTCGTCTCGTACCACGGAACCAAACAACCCAAGACTTTGAACATGGAAGCGGCTAGACAACTCCGGCTTGAGCTGTGCCAAAACTTGCTTTATTTCAGAGAGTTGTTCCATCATTCAAATTTAAGAAATCTTACCGAACCGAAATCGCCCATAACGTTGACGGCTTGCTGCTGTGCTGGTATTTCATAATTGTCAGCCTGGCAACTGAAGCTGATTGAAAAACCAAAGTACAAAATATATTCTACTGCTCAATAGTGTTTCCTCCCGCTGGAACTACTGCTGATAAGCGAAACTGAAGTTGATGCTGCGTTAGGTCAGCCAGCATAGCAGCAAACCGATGTTGCCTGCTGGCGTTTTGTCATCAAAATTGTAAGTATTGCTTTAATAGAGTCAGTCCGTTTAAATAAATCAGGATTAGTTTGTCCATTCGTCAACGCTTTTGTTCAGAGCAAAGCAAAGATTTGTAAAGAATCAAGAATGTTCCTGCTTGTAAATTTTGCTCCTACGAAATGAGATGACTCTTTCAAGGAGTAGCCCATAAAAAAGGCAGTTGATAAAGAGCCCCACGAAAAACATTCCGCCATTCATATAATTGAAAAATAATGTATGGGTCGGAAAACGAAAGAAGTAAAATAACTTTTCAAGAGTCACAACAATAATTCCATCGCCACCTGTCCCTTCGTCTCTGGCTGCAGCAGCTATTAGTGTTACAAATGTCAATACACCACAAAGAATAGTCCCGAAGAAGAAAACTATAAGATTGAATTTGTAAATTTTCATTTTATCCTATGTCTATAGTGATGTCGATTTAGCTTGCAGGCAACAGTAGTATTACTGCAATTATACGCAATAATTATTTTTAGAACATGTTGATTTTCATCACACCTGCATTGCGCAATAGTTATTGCGCAATGCGGCAATCAGCTATCCCAATCGATACCGCCACTTTTCCACAGGCTGTCCAAAGGGCTCTCTATCACAACCAGCTTTTCCTTTACCACATGCAGATACCGGGTGGTGGTTTTGATACTGAAATGACCCAGCAATTCCTGTATATAACGTACATCTGTGCCCTTTTCCAGCAAATGCGTGGCAAACGAGTGTCGCAAGCTGTGAAAACCAATCTCCTTTTTAATACCTGCTTTTGCTTTTGCCTGCTGAAAAATCATCTGAGCACTTCTTGCGCTGTAAGGCACACCTGGCGAGGTGCTCTCGAAAACATATTTCTCCGGCTTGATTTTACATTTCCTGTAATAGCTGATCAGGATGTCTTCCAGGATCGGACTTAACGTTACATAACGATCCTTTTTGCCTTTTGCCTGCGCAATAAGGATCTGGCCTCGTCCCCTGTCGATGTGCTTCCACTCTAAATGAATCACTTCACTGACCCTGAGCCCACAACTGTAAGCAGTAAACAAGATGGCTTTATGTTTTAAGTATACCGCTGCATTAAATAACCGGGAAAGTTCCGTTTCGCTGAGCACCTTTGGTAACAGCAACGGCTTTTTCGGCCGGGGTATTTCCCAAAAAAACTTCTCCTGTTTCAGTACCTGTTCAAAATAAAACTTTATGGCATTCAGGCGGCTATGAGCTGTGTTTTCACTTACCCCTTGTTTTGCGATAATGTACAACATGTATCGTTTGAGATCATCCGGGGTGAGTGTGTGCACGGGTTTATTCTGTAGCAATTGCAATAATTGCAAAAACTCTTTTCTGTATGTGGTAATCGTAGATGGGCTATAGGCTTTCAGTGTCAGTAATGCTACAAACCGGTTAAGCTCACCAAGGTTTTCATCAGATAGTTTCCAGGCAATAGTCTGTGCCGGTTTCTGCCGGATAAAATGCGGTTTTACCACTGGTTTTGTATTATCTTTGCTTTCAAGCGGCACCAGGGATTGCTTTACCTTATCCCGCTTTTCAAGGTAAGCTATCAATGGCCGCCGGTCAATACAGGCCAGCGGATCCAGGGAGGCTACAATCTGTTCGTACGCTTCTCTGCCCAGGGGCACATACCACACCCGGTGGGTCCGGCTCCACCGCACATCTTTTAATTTTCGGATAGCAAGATTGATTCCCGGAACGTTTGGTGCCTCAAGGGCGATTGTTTCGTTGCCCCGATGATAGAGCGGCCGTAATACAACGGTGTCCATAAGCAGAATGGGTTTGGCAGTAGAAATATACAAAAAACACTCCATACGTTAAAATACATATGCATGCCTGTTACTGGGCTTTCTGGCGGCAGGGGGAAAAAAGGGGTATGCCGGCATACGGCTTTTGGTTCTGAAATGGACTTGTGCAACAGGACGGCGGAGTGCCGGTGGTTGGTTAAGTACAAAATAAAAAAGCCGCCACATCAATCTGTGGCGGCTTATCTGCTCGCAGATCAAATCTATTTCAGGCCGGACAGCAACCGCTCCAGTTTTTCAAGCATATCGCTTTTATCCTTTAGCATGCGCTCGTACAACTCTATTTTCTCGTGGTTCAGCTTTTTGATCTCTTCCAAGGCTTCCAGCCATTTGTCGACAGGATTTATGTTTGGGTAATAATTTAGTAATGAATTTCCAGTTGCGTGGTCATTGTTATTGACGGTGTTTGAAATAATATTGATGGCGCTGTCTTCATCCAGATCAGTAAAGGCTTCCACGGGTATTTTAAGCACCTTGGCCACCTGTTCTAAAATAGCGGGCTCTATTTCTTCTTTGGCTTCCAGTAACGACACCTTCTTTTGGTTCCAGTCATCGCCTAATTCCCAGGCCAGCCCTTCCTGTTTCAACCCCCGCATCTCGCGAAACCGCTTTACATTTCTTCCCTGGTGAACGCTCTTTTCTCGGGTGGGGGTCATGGCACTGGTTTTTAGTCGTCAAAATAAATCATTTTTTAGAAACAGCTTCAGTATAAAATACCCGGGCAAAGGGATAAAACAGTACACAAGCGAATAGAACAGCGAAAGCATTCATATTTCCTTTATGCTTAAAAATGAGAAAGAGCCGATCCATGCGCAGGCATTTGCTCAGCAGCGGGATGACCACCTGTTTTTACTGCGGCCTTCCCTTCAATACCGGTATACCACAGCCAGGTACACCGGGTGCAGCCAGGGCCCGGCGCTATGCAGGCATAACACTGGAACACCTGCAGGCCGTTGCCTGTGATGGTGCCACAACAAAAGAGAACTGTGTAGTGGCCCATGCCTGGTGCAACACCACTGCCGCCAACAAACCGCTGGAGAAAAAACTGCAGTTGAAGGATGTGCTTTCGGCCAATGGTGGTATACCACCCTGGTGGCCGGTGATTGAAAAAATTATGCAAAATCAAAAAGGATGAGGAGCAAAGGGGCACAGGAGCAGCGAACGCTTTCCTGTGGCCAGCAGCGGGAGCTTCGCAAGACCAGCAAAGGACGAAGGCCTTTTCTGCGCAGCAAAGGCGTCAGCCCCGCTCTACCGGCCGTATACGGGGCGGAAGGGGCCAAACCTATGTACAATCGGTACCGGGACGGCCTCTTCTGGGAGGAGATCGCCACGGCCTTCCGTCTTTTAAGGCAAAGGACAAAGCCGATCTGCCGGCGGGTGGCATTACATAACGGGAAAGGGGGGAAATAAAGAGCGGACAGCTTTGTTTAACGGCCGCAGTTTTCACGTGGATAGCGTTTGTCTTTACCCTACCCATTGGCTTTCTTGTGTTCGGGCCGCAGCATCCTTTTGAAAGCACGATCCCTTGGGCAGGGGCTACTTTGGGCTGAATAGGTTCAAGCAGTTCCAGATCCACCAGGTAAGCAATCAACTCCGCTTTTACTTCCACCAGGCTGTTGCCTTCTTTGAGCAGCAGAATGCTCCTGTTTTTCAAAAAGCAGAACAGCGAATACACCCGCTTTTCTTCTGCAATCAGCTGGTAGACTTTTGAGGCCAGGCGGTTGCCCTCGCCAAACCGCGAAGAGCTTCGCCGGCTTCCCGAAAAGGCGGCGTCCTTTTGATACCGCTTTGTGGAAAGCGAGCTTTTGCGGCGCACATAATACCGCCCCTCCATCTTGTAAAAACAAAGACCATCGATGGTTCCGGTAAGCTTCACAGGGCCTGTTTGTTTTGCCATTCCCCCAAAATAAAAAAGGCCAACCGCTTTGTCAAGCCCCCCATGCCTGCCATCTTGACGGAAACACCAAAAAATCCCTGGAAAAGCAACTGATAGGCCCCGATCAGCCTGGGATAAGCCATAGTTCGCCTATAGATACCACTAGGATACCCCCTATATACTGCGTGCTTTCTTAAGATAAAAAAGGGACCTCTTTGTAAATCCGGACACTGCCCATCGATAGCAAAACCCTGCATTCCATAGCCAAAGGCTACGAAAACACCCCAAAAAGACCCGTTTGCCCGTTCCGGTCCGGCAGGATGAAAAATTTGTGTAACAAGGATTTTTTAAAAAGCAAGCATTGAAAATAAGGGACAATATAAATGGAAATACGGTTTGAAAGGAAAAGGAGCAATGTTCAATCTTTTGCCAATAGGCACAGCTGTATCTAACAACACCTTCCTCTCCTAACGATTTCGAATTGATGTCTTGCGCTGAATTCTGCTATTTGTAGGATGCTTACATTTGGCGCTCATGTTGCCCAAGCCAATCCCCTATGCCGGAGAACGGCAATGGCAAGGCACCTTAATTTTATACGGATGACGAACCCCAACCTGCAACCGGACCTTTTAAAAACAAAACAGCATTTCGAAATTTTGGATGGGTTAAGAGGCGTGGCGGCACTGGCTATTGTGGTTTTCCATTTTATGGAATGGGTGTTTACAGACTTCAGCAAAAATTTGATTGGCCACGGTTTCCTGGCCGTGGATTTTTTCTTTTGCTTATCGGGTTTTGTGATTGCCTATGCCTATGACGACCGTATCCGCCAAATGGGCATCGGTGAGTTTTTTAAATCGCGGCTCATTCGCCTGCAACCACTGGTGGTGCTGGGTTCCGTATTGGGTCTCCTGGCCTTTTTCCTCGATCCTTTTGCACCGCCCATCATCTATGACTGGGGGCGGATACTCCTGCTCTTTGCCGGTTCGGTTTTTTTGATCCCGCTTCCGCTGATGGAAGACAGGGCCTTTAACCTTTTTGGATTGAATGCGCCGGCCTGGTCGCTTTTCTGGGAATATGTGGCCAATATTGTGTACGCCCTGGTGCTGTATAAGCTGGGCCGCCGGTCCCTTACCTTGCTCTTGCTGGTAGCGGCAGCCCTACTTTGTTTTGTGAGCTACCGGGCAGGCAACCTGCTGGGTGGCTGGTCGAAGGATAATTTCCTGGACGGTGGCGCCCGGGTGGCCTATTCGTTTTTAGCGGGCCTTTTTATTTACCGGTCCAACTGGATCATTAAAAACAGGATCGGTTTCCTGGGACTGGCCGTTTTGCTTACGCTGGCCTTCCTGATGCCCTGGACAAAATGGAACTGGCTCACGGAACTGCTGGTGGTACTGTTTTATTTTCCCCTGCTGGTGTCCCTGGGTGCAGGTTCCAGCCTGTCGCCGCAATGGAAAACGCACTGCCGGTTTTCGGGCAACATCTCCTACCCGCTCTATATGACGCATTATGCGGCCATCTGGATCTTCGGCAATTATTTCACCACGCAAAAACCGGCGTCCGGTGAACTCACGCTTGTTATTGTTGGCGGCGTGATCTTCCTGGTGCTGGTGGCCTACCTGGCGATGGTGCTCTATGATATACCGGTGCGGAAATACTTAGGCAGAAAAAGAAGGCAAGGCCTGATGAATGCCAGTAGCAACCAGGCAACTTTATAAACAGGCAGGATGATAACCAAGGATGGCACAGAGTACCATACCAATTAGATGGTCATAAGGTTTCAGCTTATACTGGTTGAAATTGAGGGTAGATCATTAAATAAGGAATACCTGTTTTCCCGTCCGGTCCTTGCTATAGTAATCCTTCCTGATAGTGCTTCACTCCTCCGCAACGAATCCGAGCAGGCAATGGCATATGCATACCTTATAGGTAACTTTTTAGCCTTGTGAAAATCAATCTCCGGCCCCAACAGTGCCCGTCTTTACCGCTCCCGCCCGAATGTAATGGGCCATGATAACACCACTGGGAGTAATGGTACTTTCCGCCAGCGCAAATGCTGCCGGAATAGGGCCATTGGTAAACAATTTTTTGCCACGGCCCAGCGTCAGGGGGTGAATCATCAGCCAGAGTTCATCCACCAGGTCGTGGTGAAGCAGCAATTGCACCAACTGGCCGCTACCCCATACCTGTATGTCCGAACCTTCGGAAGCTTTCAGTTCCCGGACGGCAGAAAGGCTGTTGAGAAAAACGGTGTTCTGCCAGCCGGATTGTTGCCGCGTGGCGGAAAAAACATACTTGGTCACATCATTGATGCCCGGCCATACAGCCGCATGTTTTGGCCAATAGTTCTCCCAGATTTCAAACGTGGTGCGGCCCAACAGCAGGTCGGCGGGTTTCATGAGCCTGGCCATGGTCTCGTTGCCGACTTCATCATCATAAGGTGCCACCCAACCGCCGTAGGTAAAGCCTCCCGTTGTATCTTCTTCCGGCGAACCGGGTCCCTGCATAACGCCATCCAGGGTGATCATGGACAGGACAATGAATTTGCGCATATTGTTTTTGAATTTGTATACAGCAAATCTGGAGAAAATAGAGCAATACTTACAGGTACCGTTGCGCCGAAAGGGATGGCAAATTACGACAAGTGTAGGTAGCTAACCCACAGTAACGTGTGAGGTGACCAGTATACGGCTACGATTAACAGGCCATGCGTAAAAAGAAGATTTGATACAATACCGACTGCTACAGAATGCTTCCTAGAAATGAGTCAGGATAGCTGTCAGAAAATAAAAGAGAATGGCTTGTGGGCATTTTAGATTTGGTCCACCCGAATCCAGGCCATGCCGGCACTGATGGCTGCCTGCACCCCAGGGTCCCCGTCTTCAAACACAATACACTCTTCGGGCTTTACACCCAGTTTTTCGGCTGCTGCCAAAAAAGGATCGGGATAGGGTTTGCCGCGGGCTGTTTCGCCGGCACAAACCAGCACGTCCAGGTCTTTGTCCACACCAATTACCCTTAGGGTTTGGCTTACCGTACTGCGGCTTCCGCCTGATACCACACCAATCTTCATTTTTCCAACGTGGGCTTTCAGGTGGGCCACCACAAAGGGAATGGGAAGGGTGCTTTCAATAAACTCCTGCACAAAGATGGCCGACTTCTGTTGCGAGAACTGCGTATAGTCGAACTGTGTTTGGTAGCGTTTGGCAATTTCCTCCGCTACCAGCACGGTGGGCCACCCGGCCAGTTCGTCCACGATGGCATCGTTGAGCGTAATGTTGTACAGGGCGGCCGCTTTTACAAAGGCAGCCTTGTGCGAATGCATGTTATCGGCCAGTGTGCCGTCGCAGTCGTACAAAAAAGCTTTGTACTGGCCCTCCGTTAAGGCTGTCAGTTTCTCCAGTTTTTGAAGGTCGGTCTTCGTCATCGTCATAGCATATGCCGCTTTTGGGGGCGGCAATATAGGGCAGAAATTTTTATCGGCTGTGATGGGGTGTTTGAATGAGAATTATTGATTATTGATTATTGGTTATTGAAAGAAGTGAAACGTTTTGGGATTTGGGTTGAGGTTGTCTTGAGGAAATGATCTTCACCTGTTTACCGGAAACCACAAACGACGCATTAGAAACGCTCATCTAAAAACCACTCACCACTCACCACTCACTATTCACCACTCACCAAAAACAAATATATTTACCCGGCGAGGAACAACGCACGAACACCACCATGAAATCATCACCATTTTACAAGCTGATTTATTTTGATGAATTTTCTGTTACCCCGAAATACCAGCAACTGGCCAACTCCATCATTAAGGCCATTGAAGACGGTAAACTGCAGGTAGACGACATGCTGCCTTCCATCAACGAACTAAGTTTTGAATTCGAGATCTGTCGCGATACCGCGGAAAAAGGCTATAAATTCCTGAAAAACCAGGGCATCATCGGTTCCGTGCCGGGCAAGGGCTATTTTATCAAGAACGTGGATGTAGACCGTACGCAGAAGATCTTTCTCATGTTCAACAAACTGAGCCCGCATAAAAAGATCATTTACGATTCGTTTGTGAGTACACTGGGCGACAAAGCGGCCATCGATTTTTATGTGTACAACAACGATCTGCAACTCTTTCGGAAACTGCTGGAGAATAGCAAAACCGATTACCACTACTTTGTCATTCTGCCGCATTTTATAGAAGGCGGCGAAACAGCGCACAAGATCATTAACACGATTCCAAAGGAAAAACTGGTGCTGCTCGACAAGATCATTCCCGGTGTGACCGGCGATTTCAGCGCGGTGTACGAGCATTTTGAAGAGGATATTTTTTCAGCCCTGCAGGAAGCCCTTCCGCAGCTGCAGAAATACCATACCATCAAGATCATCTTTCCCGAAAACAGCTATTACCCCGACGAGATCATCAAAGGCTTTATCTCCTTCTGCCAGGAGTACACTTTCAATTACCACGTGGTGCACAACATAGCCGATGAACCCATAAAAAAAGGCGAAGTGTTCATTAACCTGATGGACAATGACCTGGTGGTACTGATTGAACGGATCATTGAATCGGGACTGAAAGTAGGCCAGGAGGTGGGGGTTATCTCCTACAACGAAACGCCGCTGAAAAAGATCATCCTGAACGGCATCACCACTATCTCTACCGACTTTGAAGCCATGGGTGTGGAATCGGCAAAGATTATACAGGAAGGTGCGTTGCGGCATGTGCACATCCCCTTCCGCCTGAACCTGCGATCGTCTTTGTAAAAAGCCGGATTATAGCAACCCTTCTTTTACCAGCAGCACCTGCAGGCTGAGGGGGCCATGTGCCCCCAGCACCAGCGACTGCTCGATATCGGCCGTTTTGGAAGGTCCGGCAATAAAAACCCCATACCCCTCCTCCCCTGCACCAATTGCGGCATAAGCCTCATGCAGGGTATCTACCATCTCCTTTTCCGAAAGCACCAGCACCAGGTGCTGGCAAAGAAAGGGCAGCAGGCGGTTCGCCATCGCCGATTCAGGCACCCATACGGCTGCATTTTCTGCAACGCCTACCCTGCCCCGCAGGATGACGGTATGTACTCTTTCAATGGCCGCCGGATTTGCATCCACATAGGCATTGATTGTAACATCACCAAGAGCAGGCACATTGTTGACGACAATGCGGTCGGCAAAAGCCTGGTCGGCAAGAAATAGCCTGGCCTCTTCTTCCCTCTCTACCCGATGTATGGTTCCGCCGATGGACTGCAACACTGTTATAAACTGCTCCACCGGATCCGCATACCGGCAGGTGGAAATGATCTCCGGCAGGGGCGCTGTTTCGGGAGCATTCTTCCGGATCTCCGCTACTATTTTATCCCTGCTGCTCATGTTTTCTGTTTTGTTGGTACCACTGGCGGAAACTTTGTTTGGGCGCAATGGGCATATCGCGTTGGCGGTACCAGGGGTTTAGCCTGTTGTTGACAGCCCAGGGAACCAGCCGCATAACCGAACGACCCGCTGCACCGCTTACCCGGAAAAGCACCGGGTTGGATAACACCAAACGCATCACTTGCATGGAGGCCGTTTTTGCCCTACCGCCATAGCCTGCCGCCACTATTTTTTGTCGCCAGTGCCAGAGTTGTTCGTGCAGGTTGATTTTCACCGGACAAACATTGGTGCACGATCCGCAGAGCGTGGAAGCAAAGGGCAGGTCGGCATTCTTTTTCATGTCGAAGTTGGGTGCCAGCACGGACCCGATAGGACCTGCTACCGAATTATGATAGCTGTGACCACCACTTCTCCGGTACACAGGACAGGTGTTAAAACAGGCGGCACAGCGTATGCACTTCAGGGCACTCCTGAACTCCGGGCGGCCTAGTTGCCGGGTGCGGCCATTGTTCACCAGCACTACATGCATCTCCTGCCCTTTTTGCGGCCGCAGAAAATGGCTGGAATAGGTGGTAATGGGCTGACCGGTGGCGCTGCGGGCCAGCAGGCGCAGGAACACGCCAAGGTGTTCGGTCTGGGGAATGATCTTTTCAAAACCCATGCAGGCAATGTGCACTTTATTGGCATGCGCACCAAGATCTGCGTTTCCTTCATTGGTGCAGATAATTATACCACCGGTTTCCGCTACCGCGAAGTTGACACCTGTGATGGCCGCATCGGCCGTAATGAATTTTTCCCGCAGCACCCGGCGGGCAGCCCTTGTCAGGTACACTTCATCGTTGTTGCCTTTTTCGGTGCCGATGTGTTGATGAAAGGTAGCCGAAACATCTTCTTTTTTGAGATGGATGGCCGGCAGCACAATATGGCTGGGTGCCTCGTTGCGGAGTTGCACGATGTATTCACCCAGATCGGTGTCCACCACATTGATGCCTTTGTTATGCAGGTAAGGATTCAGCCCGCATTCTTCGGTAAGCATCGACTTACTCTTCACCACGTTTTTGGCGCCGTGTTTTTCCAGGATGGCATGTACAATGCGGTTGTGCTCATCCGCATCCTCAGCCCAATGCACCTGCACACCGTTGGCTTTGGCGGCTGCCTCAAACTGCAGCAGGTAATGGTCCAGTTTTGAAAGCGTATGCTCTTTGATCCCGGAAGCCATCTCACGCAGCTGCTCCCATTCTTCCACCCCATGCGCAGCCTTATCGCGTTTGCTGCGCACAAACCAGAGTGTTTCGTCGTGCCAGCGTGCCCGTTGTTTATCTTCTAGAAACTGCGAAGCAGCCTGGCTGTGATCTTTTATAGTTGTGTTCATTGTGCATTGAGAATTTCGGCCAGGTGAATCACTTTTACCCTGCTCTTTTTCCGTTTTAAAATGCCTTCGAGGTGCATAAGGCAACTGGTATCGCCACCGGTGATGTAGTCAACATTATTGAACTCATGCTCGTCTACCCGGTCCTGTCCCATGCGTACCGAAACAGCTTCCTCGGTAATGCAAAATGTTCCGCCAAAACCGCAGCATTCATCCGCCCGCCTGGGCTTTACCAGTTGCAAACCGGTTACGTTTTGCAAAAGTTGTTCGGCTTTTGAAAAGGGAGCCTCCACCCTTTCCGACATGGAACTGAGGCGCAGCATACGCTGGCCGTGGCAACTGGTGTGCATGCCTACACGGTAGGGAAAGTTAGCCTGGATAGTAGTTTGTAATACATCGGTCAGAAATTCTGTCAGCTCGTAAATATTCTCCCGGATCTGCCTGGCCGCTTTGGGGTTCTCGTCATCATCCAGGTGCTCTTTTATATGCAGCACACAACTGCCCGAAGGGGCAACAATAGCATCATAGCCGGAGAAACTGCGCACAAATGACGTGTTGCATCCGGTGGTGTAGGCGGCATAACCAGCATTGGCCATAGGCTGGCCGCAACAGGATTGCCTGGGAAAACTTACATCGCAACCGGCCTTCTCCAATAATGCAAGGGTGGCAATGGCAACATTCGGGTAGAACTGGTCAATATAGCAAGGCACAAAGAGTCCAACTCGCATGTGGAAGGTTTGCACAAGTTTATTGTAGCAAAACGGACTGGCTATACTGCAGTATCCTGTACAGGTTAAAACACGTAGGCTGCCTTTATTGGATTTGCATAGATGATCTTTCTTCCCACACCCGGAAATCCTCACTTCCCATTTGCCCTTACAAGGGAATTGGCACACCTGCAAAACAGTTGATGCTGCCTGCTCTTTTGTAGTACCCCTTATTGGATTGGGTAAACAAAACAGCCGGAAAGCAGAACTGGAACATCCTTTGTGCCCATTTATTAAAAGAAGATGATACAATGGCAAGACAGCAGGCTGCACCAGCGGTTGCGCCGGCAACTGGTGAACGGCATCCGCGAGAAAGGCATCACCGACCAAAGGGTGCTGGAAGCCATTTTCAACACACCACGGCAGTGGTTCATGCCCGAAAAACTGCAGGACCAAGCGTATGCCGATAAAGCATTCCCGATTGGAGAAGGACAAACCATCTCGCAGCCTTATACCGTAGCCTACCAGACGCAGCTCCTGGCACCGCAACCAACAGACAGGGTGTTGGAGATTGGCACCGGCAGCGGCTACCAGGCGGTGATCCTGGCGCAGCTGGCAGCAGAGGTTTTCAGCATAGAACGGCAGAAAAAACTGTACAGCCGGAACAAAACATTTCCCTACCTGAACGATTTCGACAACCTGCACCTTTTTTATGGCGATGGCTATGAAGGCCTACCGGACTTTGCTCCCTATGATAAGATATTGATTACGGCTGCGGCACCCCATGTTCCGGAAAAACTGGTGGAACAGCTCAAACGCGGCGGGCAGATGGTGCTGCCGCTGGGAAAGGATCAGCCGCAAAAAATGGTCAGAATTACCAAATTGAACGAGGATGAAATCAGCTGGGAGCAGTTTGATGATTTTTCCTTTGTACCCATGCTTTTTGGCAGGAACGAATAATGAAAAGAAATGTCAGCTTGGCTTCGGTTTACTTTCGCTGTAAAATCAATTTTACAACTGACAGAAAACAGCTTCTGCGCAGCATCTGTGGGCTACATTTACCCTTATGATCTACAATGAGCAGGTAATTGAAAAACTGAAAACCATCTACGATCCCGAGATACCCGTTAACATTTATGATCTTGGACTGATCTACCATATTGCCACCAGCGAAAACAACATTCACGTGCTGATGACCCTCACTACGGCTACCTGTCCCGCCGCCGCCTTACTGTCGGAAGAAGTAGCCCTGGTGCTGCAGGAGATTCCCGGGGCTGGAGAAATCAATGTGGAGGTGGTGTATGAACCCAGGTGGACAAGAGACCTGATGAGCCCCGAAGCCAAATCGCTGCTAGGCTTTGCCTGAACGTTTCCTGCGTTTAGCTATTTCCATCCTGAATAAAATTCCTACTGTCAAGAAAAACAGCAGCATTACAATGCCGTTGGTTATGCCGCCGGCTTTGCGTGTGAGGTTGTCTCCTGTTACATCGCCAATGATACGCACTGCCAGCGAGAGCTGCAGCAATACAAACCACAGGTACAGTATGGGACGGTAAATTTTCACCGGCAGGCGGGTAACGGCCGGCAGAATAATGGGTGCATGCGAAAAGATCATGGAAAAAACAAAACCCACAAAAAAACTGTGCAGCACGGCATCATAGCCAAACGGCAATCGCTCCTGGAAGAAGAGCAATACGGCCATAATAACCAACCACACATAGCCGGCAATCAGCAACAAAGCAGCGTACCGGTGTTGTCCCTGCAGTTTAACAGATTTCCGTGCCATGTCATAACGGAGAAGCCAGACCGCAGTTGCGGCCACACCTGCCGCAAACACCAGGTGACCGTTCAGGTGAAAAGGCCAGAACAGCGAAGCCATCACCACACAGAGACAAAGGATCAGCAGGGCTCGACTGTTATTGCTCAATGGCAGGAAACGACTTAGCTCCAGCCTTTCGGCCACAATGGTAAAGAGCAGGAATCCCATCCACCAGGTAACGGCATTGGGATAAAAATGTGTTTTCAGCAGAACAAGATTCCCTCCTACCAGGCAGAAGGCACCGGCAAGAAAAACAAAATAATAAAGCTCGCCATACCTGTACGCAAAATAAATACACAGAACGGCGAAGCCGATACTGCCACCTACCACCAGCCATTGCGCAAGCTGTGGTTGATTGCAGGCAAAGGCAACAAGGCTGAGTGCATTGCCAAACGGCAAGATGAGCCACCAGTTCTTTTTAAAGGTTACTGCCCGTTCCAAAAAAATCAGGGAAGCAAGAAAGCTGTTGACCATCAGGGCGCCATGATGCGCCGCCGTTTGCGATAAGGGCAGGCTCCAGCCGATGCGCAGCCAACCCGACCAGATGGCGGCCAGTAGGGAAACAAAAATAAGGGGCAGAACCGGGGCTACACGTTGCATGTTATCGTCTTAAAAACGCCATTCCTTTTTCAATATTCAGAGCCAGCTGCTGAATGGTGATGGTACTGAATTCGGCATAAAGAATCTCTCTTGCCTCTTTGTAACTGTGGTGTATAGGACAGGGATGCGTTTCGGAACACTTTTTTAGTCCCAGCCCGCATTCAAAAAAAAGATCAACGCCATCCACAACGCTAACAATATCGATAAGGTAAATAGGCGCTGCATCCGGCGGAATGTAAAACCCGCCGGTTGGCCCTTTTGCAGAAGATATAATGCCTTCCCGCACCAGCAACTGCAGTATCTTGCCTGTTGTGTGCTCATTGGCTTCTATTTCATCAGCAACTTCTTTTAAGCCGGCGCGGCGCATTTTACCGGTCTGCGACATCAGGTACACGGCGGCACGCAGGGCATATTTACAGGATGTTGAAAGCATAGTGTTTAAAAAATGTCCGGCCACCCAGGGGCCGCCGGACAAAGTTGATACAATCAGGATTGCTTAGCGCAATTCTTTTTCCAGTGCCAGCGCCCTGGGGAAAAGAATATTGTTCTCCAGGTGAATGTGCTGGTGCAGGTCCTCATCCAGCGCTTTTAGTTTCTGGTACAGGAACTGGAACGAATTGCAGGCTCCTTCGGGGGCATTGTACCCATTGGTAAGCTTTTGCAGCGCCTCCAGTATCTCACCCGCAGCTTCGTGTTCTTCTTCCATCATTTTTACAGGGGCCGTCAGGGAGAACTGGCTGTGAAGGGCTTCGGTGTTACCGGTTGCCTTTGCCTGTACCAGTTCCTTAATAAAAGGAAATACGATCTTTTCTTCCTTGGCAAAATGGCCACCCAGTTCTTCTGCCAATGTTTTGTACAATTCGTATATATGATTTAAAACCGGGTAATGATCACCGTGGCGCATCAGAACTTTGGTCAGCAGGTCGGCAATCACCGGTCCTTCATCATAATAATAAACGTGGTGCTTGTTGTAGATATAATCCGTTAGAAAATCCAGGTTCCAGCGATCGAAGTGCTCACCGGCTTTTTGCGTAGCCTGTGCATTGTCAAGGGCTGCTTCCACAGCGGCAATGTCAAGGCCTTTTTCATCACACACCTGCTTCAGTGTTTTTTTCCCGCCACAGCAAAAATCAATACCGTATTTGCGAAAGACTTCGGCTTTGCGCAGGTCTTTTGCAGCAATCTGACCAACGGTTTCACCCGCATCCGTATTCACCTTCCGGATTTGTACACGCCACCAGGCAGGACCGCTCTCGAGGTATTCCCAGGTAAAGATGTTGCCTCTTTCTGCGATCAACTGGTAATAAAGCGGTTTGGGATCATGGTCGTTCAGGATCTGGAAGGCCTCTCCCCCTTTGAGGTCATCAAAATAGCGGAAGATGGTGGGGTGCTTCAGCCTTGGTTCTATCAGGGTGACATTCAGTACAAAAATAGCAGAGGTATTGTCGGCCGTTTTTTCTTCAGCAGCCGGTGTTGCAGTATTGGCTTCACCCGTTTTACGGATCTCTACCTTCCATACTTCCGGACCATTTTCAAGTTTGATCCACTCAAACACATCTCCTCTTTCCGCTTTCATTTCATAATACAGCGGGATAGGATCATGATCGTTGATCAATAAAAAAGCGTCGCCGGTTTGCAGGGCATCAAACTTTTCAAATACGGTGGGATGTTTGCGTGCCGGTTGTAGTTCTGGTATCACCAAAGTTTCAATAAGTTGCATAGTATCATGTTTGAATTGAGGAATAAAAGTATTCAGATACTTTTATTCAAAACATGATTTTCATCAGCCTGTACTGGCATGAGCAGTCAACCTGTAAAACAAATAAAATCAGCACAACAGGATCAGCGGTGGATCCCTTTTTCACGCATGCTTTCTTCCGTCACTTCTTTTGCCAGTTGATCTTCCTGTTCGGTGAGCCGCTTGTTTTTCCAATCGCCTTTTGCATAAATGCTTATTGTTATCAGTGCGATGATCACATTCGTAATAGGAAAGGCCAGCCAGATTCCCTGTTCATCCATCGCTGTTTTGTGGGAAAACAGGTAAGCCAGCGGAAACTGCAGCACCCACTGCGAGATCAATGTGAGTATCATCACCACCACCATATTACCAGATGCACGCAACACACCGGTAAGACTGAGTTGCACACCCAGGAAACCCCAGCTAAGGCACATCGTTCGTAAAAAAGCAGTTCCGCCCCTGATCACGGCCGGATCATCCGGGATAAAAAATGCGATGAGATTGGGTGCAAAAATGTAGGCAATAATCCCAAGTACAGTTAAGGCACCAAAACCAAGCAGGGCACCCAGCCTGCCAATGCGTGCAGCCCGTTGCATATTACCGGCACCGATGTTTTGTCCCACCAGGGTGGAAATAGCAATGGAAAGCCCAAGGGCCGGGATGAGTACCACCTGGTAAATATTTGACCCGGCACCGTAGGAGGCCACGGTTACGGTACCAAAGCTTGCAATGAGAAAGGTCATCATCGTCAGGCCCAAAGCCCGCATGGATTGTTCGATAGAAGCAGGCAACCCAATGGAAAATGCCTGCTTGATATGATTCCAGTCAGGCTTAAAATCCGGCAGCTTTAAATGTATACCGCGGCGGCCGCGGAAAAGAATTACAAAGCCAATAACGGCGGCAATCATTTGCGTGGAAAGGGTAGCCAATGCCGCACCCATGACGCCATAACCTGCAACAGGACCCCATCCAAAAATAAACAAAGGGTCTAACGCAAAATTCAAGATAACCGTACCCAGTACAATATAAACCGGCAAGGTGGCATTGCCTATGCCCCGCATGATGGACTGAAACACGAAAAAACTGAAATTGAATACCAATCCTACAAACGACACCCGCATAAAACCTTTGGCCCCTTCATATACTTCCGGTGCTACCCTGAGCAATTGCAGGAAATCTGGCGTCAGTACAAAAGCAGTGGCACCCAACACCACTGATACAATGATCACCATCAGCAGGGTTTGCGCCGCCACCAGGCTCACCATCCGGCTATTGCCCGCACCAAAATACTGGGCAATCAATACCGAACCGGCTATAGCAAACCCGGTTCCCAGTGCAAGTGTAAGAAAGGTAACCGGTGTGCTCACACTCACTGCGGCCACAGCGGCTCCACCCAGGCGGCCCACCCAGAATGCATCCACTACCTGGTAGCCTGCCTGCAGAATATTTGCCAGTACAATGGGAATCGCCAACCGCAGCAGCGATTTGAAGATGGGTCCTTCCAACAATGCCTTCCGTTCGTCCATGGTTTCTTTTCTCCATTCAATAGGGATACGGATAAGGCAATTTTGACACCAGAGCGAATGCAGGAAAACAAAAAGAGTGTTGATCAATACATTTCAGAGCTTACGCAACCAGTGTGAGCAGGTACCCCAACAGTGCGCCGCCAAATACAATCCAGGCCGTATTGATCGTATTAAAGAAATATGTTACCAGGAAACTGGCTACGGCAAGAAGAAGGGACCGCCAATCCAGAAGGGTTACCTGCGCCATTTCAATAACAACAGAAAGAATAATGGCTATAGAAGCAATGTTGACTGTATCTAAAAAAGCACTCATCAGCATTGATTTGCGCAGGCGCGGAATGATCGGGTTGAGAAGGGCTACAAATAAAAATGCAGGCAGAAAAATACCGATGGTTGCAGCAAAGGCACCCGGTAATCCTGCAATTTGCCAGCCAATAAAGGTGGCAGATGAAAACACAGGTCCAGGTGTAAATTGCCCGACTGCAATGGCATCAATGAGCTCCTGTTTCGACAGCAATCCCTTCGCCACCAGTTCTGCATCCAAAAAAGCAAATAACACATAACCACTGCCGTAAAGAATGGCACCAACTTTCAGGAAGATCAAAAACAATTTAGCCGGGGTGGTTTCAGCTGCCACATAGCTCACTTGCAGGAGTACAAACGGGACAAACCCATTCAACCGTTTTTCACCAGAACGAAGCAGGTGAATGCCGATGCCAAGTAGCCCGGCACCAAAAAGTACAAAGATTTCATTCACGCCTGCCAGCACTGCCACTGCAGCCGCCAAACCGATAAAGCCAAGTGTAGCGGATTTCAGGGCTTTTTTCCCCAGCCTGATCATGGTGGCAACAATAACGGCAATGATAGCTGGCTTGATGCCATAAATAAACGGCTGCATCTGGGGAAGATGACCATACCGTTGGTAAGCCCATGCAAAAAAGGCTGTAATCAGTACTGCGGGAATAATAAAGCAAAGTCCTGCCAGAACCAGGCCTTTCCAACCGGCTCTTTCTTTGCCGATGTGCATGGTCAATTCTGTAGAGTTAGGTCCCGGAATTAAATTGGTTGCACCTACCAGGTCAAGAAAATGTTGGTGGTTCATCCACGACCGTTTGCGGACCACCTCCTCTTCCATCATGGCTATGTGCACGGCCGGTCCGCCAAAGCCAATAAGGCCCAGTTTCAGGAACAGTCTGGCAAGGCTTTTCAGTTCCTCGTCCCGTTCTTCTTTAGTTGCATCCTGTAAATGACCGTCCATTTGCATTGCCTTTGCATTTGTACCTATTGCCTGTCCATACGAAACTGAATTCCCAGGTTCCTGTAACAATGTTCAGATACTGCTGTAGACAAAAATGCAGGTTTTTACGGAAGGAATGCTTGCTGCCAACCCGATCAAAAGCAGAAAGCATGCAGTATAATTCGCTCAAGCCGAAGAAATGTGAAGTTGTTACATTTCTCCCTCTTTATTTGGACAAATACTATCTTATTTGGAAAACCTGTGCTTGGAAAAATTTTATGGGTGTACTTCTGGAAAATGGTGCGTATTCAGTAATTTCTTATTGATTTTTATGACATCGTAAAGAATCAGCTCTCGTCTGTAACGTCAAAATCATTGGAAAGTACGGGGCTGTATACATCCACCGCCAGCTTTTCTTCCAGTGCTTCCCGTTCCATGTCAATCTCTTCTTTGGTGCGGATGCCAAAGTACCGCATGATGGGCAGCGGCGGACACCAGCCCTGCAAAGTATGCTGCACAAGAAATGCAGATGAGACAGCACTCAGCAAAAACCATTTTTTGTTTACAGTTAATCCAAGGGTTAAACCAACCAGGACGTTTAGACCAGAAGTTAACTCCAGTGCCCGTTCAATATCCCACTCCCTGTCCAGTTCCCGTAACCGTTTTTCAATAACACCACTGCCTTGAGAGGCATATTTACGGATATTATTGTCGGTTTGTTGGTCAATCTTCTGGTTGAGTTTGTCGGAAGTATTTTTGCGAACCCTGTCATGAGAGAACTGAAGTACGTTTTCCATATTCCTTTTCGCTTTAGGCCACAAACAATGTGCCTCAGCATACAACAGGCCCCGGAACGATTGAATGAGAATATGCATTCCCACATGTAGATACTTTTCAATATTGTTGCTTATGGCTTTCTGCATCTTACAGCCATCTTCTTCAACAAAAGCCAGTTTTCATTTGTACAGCAGGCTTCGGCTTTGATGCATCAAACTTATGTACGCCTGTAAGATCAAACCCATGCCTGATCAAGCGTTTGGGTTTTAATTGCCCGCTTCTACTCAATAAATGCTTAATGCGGCAGCTTTTCGCGGAAATAACCATAGACCCAGGTGCCGGCAATGGCGCTGGCCAACACAACAGCAACAACAAAAAACCCAGTGGCAATTTGCGCAAACAGGGGACCGGGACAAGCACCCGTCATTGCCCAGCCAAACCCAAATAAAAGACCACCATAAATCTGTCCCTTGTTGAACTTCTTTGCGTGGAATTCAATTTCTTCACCATGAATGGTTTTGACCCTGAACTTTTTAATGAGCCATACCGAAATGATGCCTACGATCACGGCAGAACCAATGATGCCATACATGTGAAAACTTTGCATGCGGAACATTTCCTGTATACGGAACCAGGAGATAATTTCAGCTTTTACGAAAACAACACCAAAAAGGAGCCCTACGGCCAGGTACTTGAAATTATACCACCAGGGGTGTTGCTGGTGCGATTCATTGATACAGATGGTATCCAGTGAACGCACTTCAAAATCCGTATCCGGTGTACCGATGACTTCTGTCACATTCATATCTTTATCACGTACTGTATGCATTTTACTTTAAGGTTATGATGTTTTAGAACCGGAGGATAAAGGGTAAGATCAGGTTGGCCATTATGAAACCACCCGCCATAAAAGATACTGTTGCAATCAGGGAAGGAACCTGCAGGTTACTTAGTCCCATGATGGAATGACCGGATGTACATCCCCCTGCGTACCGGGTGCCAAAGCCTACCAGAAATCCACCCACCACCAACAGGATAAAACCGCGCAGGGTAAAGAGGCTTTGAAAGCTGAAAAGTTCTGACGGCAACAAACGGCTGTTATCCCTGACTCCATACGTTTCCAGCTCCTGAACCAGGGCCGGATGAACTTCCACCGGAGCAGGATTGGCGAGCAAAATGGCCGCCAGCAACGCACCTGCGAAAATGCCGCCAATGAAAAAAAAGTTCCAGACTTCTTTTTTCCAATTGTATTGAAAGAACCTGATGTTTGATGGAAAACAGGCAGCACAGACATGGCGCAGGTTAGCCGAAATTCCGAATTGCTTATTGCCTAAAATCAACAGCGCAGGTACAATCAATCCAATGAGTGGCCCCGCTACATACCAGGGCCAGGGCTGCTTAAGATAATCCAGCATATTTTTTACAGTTTAAAATTCAGGAAGTACAATATGACTTTGGGCCGATGCAGCCTACTTTGTTTTCGGTCAGCATTATTATTCTTTAAAGGTATTCAAGCAGTTTCACAATTGTTTCAGGAGCAAAAAAACTGCACTACTCAAACGTTTTATACATCGCTTCTTTCGTTTACACTTCAGTTCCTGCCGCCTTGTAAGCTAGCTGACGGCACACTTCTTTCAGGGAGAAAACATAAGATTGTCTTCTTTTGTAGTCTTATTTCTTTGCTACTATAGTTGGACATACATAATCGGTAACCGGTACTTCACCCGATTCCTTGATAGCTTTAAAGCCTCCCTGTACATCCACCAGTTTGTTGAAACCTCTTGCCTTTAAAATAGAATTGAAGATCATGGAACGGTACCCTCCCGCACAATGGACATAGTAAGGCTTTTCTCTGTCCAGGGCAGGCAAGTGATCATTAATGTTGTCAAGCGGCAGGTTCAGGGCACCGTCCACATGCTCACTGGCATATTCACCGGGTTTGCGTACATCAACCACCGTTGCCGGCTCCTGCTTCAGCCGTTTGGCAAATTCTGCTGCTGAAATGGAAGTTATTTTATCTGTCTCCTTCCCCGCAGCCTGCCAGGCGGCAAAGCCTCCCTCCAGGTAACCGATGGTGTAATCGTACCCAACTCTTGCCAACCGTGTAATTACTTCTTCTTCTCTTCCTTCATCCGTTACCAGGAGAATCTCTTGTTTGATATCAGGGATCAGGGCCCCAACCCAGGGGGCAAAGCTTCCATCAATTCCAATGTTAATGGAATTCGGAATAAACCCCTTTGCAAACGTCTGCGGATCTCTTGTATCCAGGATCAGGGCACCGGTTTCATTGGCTGCTGTTTCAAAGGCTTCCGGTGAAAGAGCTTGCTGTCCGCGTTTCATTACGTCTTCGATACTTTCATAGCCTTGCCTGTTCAACATAACATTTAGTGGGAAATAAGCGGGAGGCGTTGCCAGTCCTTCGGTTACTTCCCTGATAAATTCTTCCTTGGTCATGCCTGCACGCAGGGCATAGTTGGTCTTTTTCTGGTTTCCCATCGTATCAGAGGTTTCCTTGCTCATATTCTTACCACAGGCACTTCCGGCACCGTGTGCCGGGTAAACAATTACACTGTCAGGCAGGGTCATGATTTTATTGCGCAGCGAATCGAAAAGCGTACCTGCCAGTTCTTCCTGCGTCATATTGGCTGCTTTCTGCGCAAGGTCAGGCCGGCCCACATCGCCTATGAACAGGGTATCACCGGAAAACAGCGCAACATCTTTCCCGTTCTCGTCTTTTAACAGGTAACAGGCGCTTTCCATAGTATGGCCGGGTGTATGCAAAACGGTAAACGTAATGTTCCCCACCTTTAGCTCTTCACCGTCTTTTGCAATGTAAGCTTCAAAGCTTGGGGCCGCCGTAGGCCCGTAAACGATAGGGGCACCGGTTTGTTTCGAAAGATCAACATGCCCCGATACAAAGTCAGCGTGAAAATGGGTTTCAAAAATGTATTTGATTCTAGCACCACTTTTTGCCGCCCTGTCCAGGTAAGGCTGCACCTCGCGAAGCGGGTCAATCACAACAGCTTCGCCATTGCTTTCAATAAAATATGCGCCTTGTGCAAGACAACCGGTATATATCTGTTCAATCTTCATGTTATCGGTTTTAGAATGTAAAGTTGAGAAAATTAGTTGGCCCAAACCGTGACTTGCATCACGCAGTGTTTGTTACTGTCCGTCTGCAACCGGCAGGAAAACTTCCTTGATAATAATGTAGATGCCCATAACAAGTACAAACCAGCCAAACCCCTTCTTCAGCTTATCGGCATGCACTTTTGTGCTCATCCAGTTGCCAATAAAAATGCCTGCTGTTGCAATACCGGTAATGATCAGCAGAAAGGCCCAGTCCATTTCATATATAGCAATATCACCGGTAAAACCAATCAATGACTTGGCGGCAATGATCAAAAGCGATGTACCAACCGCTTGCTTCATAGGCAGTTTACTTAACAGCACCAGTGCCGGGATAATCAGGAATCCGCCACCGGCGCCTACCAACCCCGTTAGTGTTCCAACCAGGGCTCCTTCCAGAAGGATCAGGGGATAATTAAATTTTTGCAATGCCGGTTCTTCTTCCGGTTTCTTCTTTTTATTTCGGATCATTGAAAAGGAAGCAAATACCATCAGCACTGCAAAAAGGATCATCATCAGCAAACCCTTTGTCACTACCAAACTACCCAAACTAAAAATGGTATCGGGAAGATTCGGCACAATAAATTTTCGCGTAGCAAATACTGCAGCAATGGAAGGAAGGCCAAATATAAGAGCCGTTTTCAGGCATACAAGGCCCTGCCTGTATTTTGTAAATGCGCCTACCAAACTTGTGCTCCCTACTATGAACAGCGAATAAGCCGTTGCCAGCACCGGCTGTACCCTGAAAAGATAAACCAGGACCGGAACGGTTAATATGGATCCTCCCCCACCGATCAAACCCAGTGAAATGCCAATCACTAACGATGCGATATACCCTGCAAGTTCCATACGTGCTTATTTGATAGTTGCATGCAAAGCTGCTACATGCAAGCTAGATCTTTCGTGACGAGAATCACGTAAGCAATTTAGTAAGGTCAATAATTTCTATATGCGACCTGTGAAGCCGTACAACACCTTTCTCTGACAGTTTTTTCATCAGGCGTGAGATGACTTCGCGGGATGAATTCAGGTCATGCGCAATGTCGGTAAACGAAATGGGAATGTTAATGCTTTTCAGCTTTTCCTGGTGACGTTTCAGGTAAAAGACCAGCCGCTCGTCCATATTGCGAAAGGCAATATGATCGATTGTCTGCAGCAGCTCTTCAAACCGGTGGCGGTAGGAGCTCACTGCAAACTGTGCCCAGCTTTTGTACTTCCCCATCCATTGGTCAACATACTGCAGCGGCACTGCCAGTATGGTTGATTCCTTTACCGCCTTTGCCAGAAGGCCACTGGTTTCAGTTCCAGGCGCACACACCAATGAAATTGCGCAAGCCTTACCGGAATCGATATAGTACATAAAAAACTCGTTGCCTTCTTCATCTTCGCGATAGATCTTTACCAGTCCGTCCAGCACCAGGATGGCCGAACGAATGTTTTGACCGGTTCGCATGACTATGTCACCGGGAGCCAGTGTACGGATAGCAGCCACGTTTACCATCTCTCCTGCCAGTTCTTTTTCAAATGAAGGAAAGATGCGCAACAATTCTTTTTCGGTCATACGGCAAAGATAGAAGGGTGTACCGGATGGTGCGTAACGAAAGTCACGCCGCGATTGCCGTTCTGGAAGTAGATTTACAGCAAAAAATGGCGAAGATTCTACTGGAAAGAAAGAAAGGAGCGTTTGGTTTTGAAGTAAGAGATGAACTCGGGCACCTGCTGCAAACAGACAGCAGCCGCGAAAATGGTGGCGATGATTTTGGCTTCCGTCCCATGCAGCTGTTACTGGCCGCTTTAGGAAGCTGCAGTGCCATTGATATGGTATCTATCCTGGCCAAGCAACGGCAGGAGATCAGTGATATGTCAATCGAAATTGAAGGGGAACGGGAAAAAGATGTCGTTCCATCGCTCTGGAAAACAGTTACAGTTGTTTACCATCTAAAAGGCAAGATTGATGCAGAAAAAGCAGAAAAGGCGGCTGCATTATCGATGGAGAAATATTGTTCTGTTGCCGAAACCATGCGCCGCGGTGGCACTGTCATTACCTGGAAGGTAAACGTAGAGCCGACGAATGGATAAGCATTTAAACAAAGAAGGATTTGTGAAACCTTGCAGGCAGCAAAAGCAACCCAATGCTCTGCCATCCGTTAAACTGTTCATCGGATGGACCTGCGGACAGGTTTATTTAATGAGACAAAAAGGACACATAGGGTGTCTGTGATTTATCAGTCGCCTGAAAGCACATTCATAAAAGGAAAATACTTAACCAAACATTTATGGCAAGCGTACTTGATACGGTAGGCAATACACCGCAGGTAGAAATCAAGAGACTTAATCCCAATCCAGCTGTAAAAATATTTGCCAAGTTAGAAGGCAATAATCCTGGCGGCAGCGTGAAAGATCGTCCTGCTCTGAACATGATCAGGAGCGCAGTGGAAAGAGGCGAAATATCGTCCGAAACAAAACTGATTGAAGCAACAAGTGGCAATACCGGCATTGCCATGGCACTTATCGCAAACCTTTATGGTCTGCAGATCGAACTGGTGATGCCTTCTACCTCCACCCGCGAACGGGTATTGGCCATGGAAGCCTTTGGTGCCAAGGTGATCCTGCTCGACAGCATGGAAGCCTGCCGGGATTACGCGGATGAAAAAGGTGCCAGCGGTGACTATTTCCTCCTGAACCAGTTTGCCAACCCGGATAATTATTTAGCACATTATAAAACAACTGGGCCTGAGATCTGGCGGGATTCGGACCAGCAGATCACGCATTTTGTCAGCGCAATGGGAACAACGGGAACGATTATGGGTACTTCAATGTTTTTAAAAGAGAAGAACCCGCACATTCAGATCGTGGGCTGCCAGCCTTCGGAAGAATCTTCTATCCCCGGTATCCGGCGATGGGCACCGGAATACCTGCCAAAAATATTCGACGCATCAAGAGTGGACAGGGTCATGGATATTTCCCAAACAGAGGCCACCGAAATGGCAAGGTTGCTGGCCCGCGAAGAAGGGATTTTTGCGGGTATGAGCAGTGGTGGTGCCGCTTCGGCAGCCATCCGTTTAAGCAAAGAACTGGATTCCGGAACAATTGTATTTATTGTTTGTGATCGCGGCGACCGATACCTGAGCAGTGACCTGTTTAGCAGCTAATCATTTTAAATAAATCCTTTTCTTTACTTTCTTTCAAGGTGAATCACCTTGCAGGAATTCATGCTGTGTAAAGGTTAACAATACCGTCTTTTATCCATAACATTTTGTTTAATTTCCTCTTACACTTTTGCATTGCAAATAAGACAATCGTAAGGTTTTATTGAACAAATTCTCATGTAGCTCACCTGCTGTCTCTACAGCAGGTTTTCTTTATTCCTGCCAATGTTATGGCTTCGTTTTACCTTGTTTGTAATTGATACATCTAAAGGGTAAGAAAGATGGAATAACCCATTATGTTCAGGGTGCTGAATCAGAATTGCCACTATGAAAAGAAAACAGTCAGTTGAAATGAAATCAACCAGTTCATTTTCTTATGACCTTCCGTCGATCTGTACAGGAAAAGCCTTTGCCTTTTCATAGAGTTTGAGCTCCTGAATATCGGCAGGCAGGGTTATATTGCTGGCAAGCAGCACCTCTTTCACTTTTTTCATAACATCGCTTCTTGTGACTAATACGCCTTTGCGGTAGTCCTGCGTGTCGGTCCAGAAGAAAACCTTCAGGTCTACCGTACTTGTGTTTAATGTTTCAACAATTGCAAACGGTTCCTTTTTTGATAACACCCCTTTGGTTTCTGTTACTGCTTTCACAATCAGGTTGGTTGCTTTTGCAATATCATCCTCATAGGCGATGCCCACAACAAAGTCCATACGCAACAAACCATCCCGGGTCATGTTGGTGATAACACTTTTGATGATGGTTGCATTCGGTATATACACATCTTTTTCATCAAACGTTTTGATGTGGGTGGCACGAAAGCCAAGCCCTACCACGTAACCGAGGTAGTCTTCTATCTTAATGGCATCATGCATGGCAAAAGGCCGGTTAAAAGCAAGGATAATTCCAGCTAAAAAATTTTCAGCTATGTCCTTAAAGGCAAACCCAAAAACAAGGGCCGATACTCCCGCACCGGCAAGCAGACCACTTGCAATGCCTGTCAAACCAATAACCTGCAATACCAACAGCAGACCGACCACAGTAATTGCAAATTTTGAAAGCTGCGCAACGAAAGTGGCAAAAAGAGGATCGTGGGCTTTGCCGGCTAGCCTCCTGAGCAATACCTTCTTTACTTTTGAAGCAACCAGTAGTACAACAAAAAGTAGCAGCAGCGCAAGTATAATTTTGGGCAGCGAAAGCACCAATGATTGCCATGATTGCTTCAACTCCAGTAAGAGCCTGCTCAGCAGATCGTCCACCTGTTCTAACTGTTCATCCATAACAGTAGTTTTTACGAATTGGTGGTAGAACTGCAACTCTTATACCGTGCAGGTAATGATGCAACAGTCAACACCAAGAGAAGCAACAGACTACAGCAAGCAGAACGATAGATATCGGAATTTAATTCTATAAAAGGCAACACTTCCTTTTCGCAGGAAGTCACTTTTGCTTTCTGAACTTTCCGTCTATTCTTGCAGAGACATCTACGTGCAGGCATAACAACGCTGCCTTTGTGGAAATTGGGATGTAAGGTATCCACTTGCAAGTGGAACGTTTTGTAACTATAAGACGATTTTGATGATTACCTAAACATAAAGCAATGCAATTCCAGATTTGATATACAATGAACGATAAATATTTGACACGGGTATCAAGTAATTATAAACTTTCACCTGATATCCATTCTTTTTAAGAACGATTATCAGAGACAAATAACACACTTCTCCTGTTTTATAGTGAATTAACGCTTTCAAACAGCCAATATTAGCAGTAGGTATTGCAATACTGGAAAAAGTAGTGTACATTCATCGTTTAACCCAAGAACTATGCAAACCGTCACATTGCGTTTTCAGAATTTGAGTGAGCTTACCACCTTTTCGAGAATGGTAAACGAAAAATTTCAGCTCAATACCAGCACGCTCACCATCAGCGGCTCTTTTCCTTCACCATTTGTTTCCATTGCCCAAAGTGTATTTGATGCAAAGCTATTACAGCATTAAAGCATGGTTTCAGCAGCGATGGAAATATGCCTATAGCGTTTCCGAACTATTTTGACACTCACCTGGACCAGATAAACAGCCAAAACAAAAAACCCGTTTTGAACCGACATACTTACCAACTTTATCATTTCTAGACTGCTCTTTATCTAACTAAAGAAGCTATTTCGTAATTACCATTTTCAATAACAAGCTTTTTCACTTAATCCTCCTTCTCCTAAGCCAATTGTCTGAATAAAAACGGATTAGCAGGAACAACTGATGACCGACTGTTATTGACTAGCATTCGTGATCTTGCAATGAAAGAGAAATAGCCGGAGAAGTACGAATTATCAGGTAATGCACCTGTACAACTAAAAATCATTTATTAAAAACGACTACCATCTACAGTGTGATCCCAGCACTGCTGAGATTCAGAGCTGAAACTCTTCTATTGCATTGATTTACCTTTCCGATATGTTGTTTAAAGCTCATTTGTTGAAATATAGCAGATACATTTCCAACAAAACAACTTACCCCGGTTTAATTTTTGTATCATAGGATTCCAATCACAGGCCTGCTATAAACAATAAAAGGATTCAAAATAACCCATGGAAAAACTGATCAGATGGTTACGTAAATTTTATAATCTTTCCCTTCACACCATAGGTTTTTTCCCTGCCCTGATTGCCCTGTTGATCCTGGCAGTAACCATTGTTATCTACAATTTTGAAGATTCAACGGCAATTTCAAGCCTAAAGCAAAAATTCCTTTGGATGAACCTGAAAAATTCAGAGGCTGCAAGGGCAATTCTCACAACGGTAGCCACAGGAATCATTGGTCTAACGGTCTTTAGCTTTTCGATGGTGATGCTGGTTTTGAGCCAGGCCGTATCGCAAATCAGCAATCGTTTATTGGACAACTTTATTGGTAATAAATATCAAAAGATCACACTTGGCTTTTACCTTGGCACCATCCTTACTTCTTTTTTCCTGCTTACGGTAGTAGATGACAAGGGCACTTCCCAGGTTCCCTCCTTATCGGTGTTGTTTGTGGTACTGCTAACCATTATTGACCTTTTCCTCTTTGTTCATTTTCTCCATTATATAACGCAATCCGTCCGATATGAAAAACTGATCAAAACAATTCACCGAAAGACGATCCATTCACTGGAAACATTTTATGCCGGGGAAGAAGAGGTACCCTGGAACCCTAACTCCAAGGAATCTATGGATGTACAGTCTCCCCTATCCGGATACTTCCAGGGAATAAACCGCAACCAGTTACTGCGGGTGGCAAGGGAAAATAACTGGTACCTTGAATTCTATCCGCTTCGCTGCACATTTGTAATCAAGGGAGAACCTATTTTAAAATTGTATTGTAGCCATCGACCGGATGATCAAAAATTGAAGCTATTGTTCGAATGCCTTGATTTTTATACCGGCCAGGAAATTGATAAAAATCCTTTTTATGGCTTTTTGCATCTTTCCGAGATTGCTATCAAAGCGCTGAGCCCTGGTATAAATGACCCCAATACTGCGGTTTTATGTGTTCATTCCTTAACCGACCTTCTTGCCTGTAAATTGCATACACCAGCAATAGAGGTTTTTGCCGACAGCGAAAAAACAGGAAGGGTATATATACGCGACAGGCCCTTGGAAGAAATCTTTGAAATGTGCGTTTCTCCCATCTGGGACTACGGCAAAAATGATCGTTTTATACAGAAAGCAATGGGACAGATGTTGCGGCAGTTAAGACAATGTGACCAGGAAAAAAACATTAGCCGGATGCTTGATCATTTCGAGGAAGAACTTGGGAAATGAAAGCATACTTGTGCATTACCTGAATGCTAAAAACTTGCATACCTTTTTACCATCCTGGATAATTAATGACGCCCACCGATCATTTCACGTACTTCCTTGTTGCAATGACTGAGAAACTGTTCGGCAATCACATCGATTTGTTTAAAGTTCATGGGCTTTGTGATAAAACCGGCATTGTAATGAAGCGCAAACTGGTAATCGTGGTGCGAACTTGAGGTCGTAAAGAGTGAAATGGGAACGTCGTCAAAAAAAGGTATCGAACGTAAAATGGGCAGGAGTTCTTTTCCGGACATACCGGGCATGTTCATGTCCAACAGAATAAGGCAGGGCTTTTCAGACCGTTTTTCCATATTGAGGAGGAATTCATATGCATCCAATCCGCTTTCAAAAAGTGAAACTTCTACACTGTCCTTGTAAACAGCCATGGCTTCTTTAACGAGCATTAAATCATCGTCATCATCATCGGCATAAACAAGGATATGTTTGGGTGGTGTAAGCTCGTGCATGATAGTTTGGTGGCTTTTGACGAAATTACAATTGTTTTTTTAACCAATCCCATGTGTATCAAAATCCGTTGATGAAAGGTATAAGTCAAGAATCCTTGTATCGGTAAAACAATGGACAGCTGTAATATGGGTTCGATAAACGGCGTAGATGACCTCGACATAAATGCTTTGATACTGGTAAAGCAATTTAACTTCTTCCCCGGACTTTAGTTTGCCTATATAGACACCTTCCCGCTGAAGTGCATCCATTTGCCTGTCCCGCTCCAAAGCCTCAAAAGCCAAACACAAAGCCGTTTGTTGTTCATTCATAGTCTGGGAATCTCAATTTCCATTCAATAAAACAAAGGTAGTTACACCGTAGTACAATTTCATGGAAGACGCCGTTATAAATACACAGCGCATTTGTTGGTGCAGCATGCTAAACTATAACATCAGCAGATAAAAGCAATCTATCTTGTTATTTAGTACAACCTATAGCGGAAGAAGACAAAACAAGCAGCTTCATGACTATCCATATAGATTAATTTGAATGGATTCTTTGAATTCCTCTTTCAGTAGTATATACTTCGTTGAAACAATCCACGAATGTTTCCGCACCTTATGCCAGATCCGGGTTGGGGTGCCGGCTGATTTTCCAGTAATTGAGAATCATTTCAATCATCTGCTTCAGCGATTTTATGTTATCTGGTTTTGTAAAGAAGCCTTGCGCCAGGCTTTCATAGGCATCAAGCACCGCTTTATGCGCAGAGGTGGTGGTTAAAAAAACAAAGGGGATACTCTTTCTGCGGATATGCTCCACCGCATTGATCTTTCGCTTTAATTCTGCACCCGACATTCCGGGTAAGTTAATGTCTGAAAATACAAGGAAGGGCTTGTCAGAGGTCGTGTCAAGATAATGATACGCCTCCTGGCAATTGCTGAAAAACTGTAAGCGGTTGGGAACATTCAGGCTGTCAAACACTTCCTTCAATACAGCCTGATCATCCACATCATCTTCGATTATAACAATTGGTCCTAAGCGCTTACCCATGGATTGACACTTTTCGCTTGATCTAGAATTGCAATAACACTGGAAAAATTATGCCGACTGCAAATTTATTGTAAAGGTTGTTCCTTCCCCCACCCTGCTTTCCACATCTATTTGGCCATCGTGTATTTCCACAATCTTTTTTACAATGGCTAGACCAATTCCTGTTCCCTCATATTCACTCCTGCCATGCAGGCGTTGAAACGCACCAAATATGCGCTGCTGATCCTCTTTTTCCATCCCTATTCCATTATCTTCAATCTGGATAAAAACTGCATCGTCAATCCTCTCCCCGCTGATGCGAATGAAAGGTTTTTTGTCGGTGAACTTAAGGGCATTACTTATCAGGTTGTAAAATAACTGTGTGAGATAAGCTGCATTTCCCCTGACGTCCGGTAATGAATCTACCTGAATGTCTGCTCCCTTTTCTGCAATCGCTAGTTCAAGATCATCGATTGCTTTCTGCACAATTTCCGAGGTTTTTACAGGCTCAAAATGCGTTAATGCCTGAAGGCTGGAAAGGGCCAGTACATCCTGAATAATACTTTGCATTCTTCGGGCTGAGGATGTCACCCTATCTGCATACCACCGGCTTTTTTCATCAAACTGACCTGCATTTCTTTCGTAAAGCAAGTTTGAAAACGTGCTGATTTTCCTGATCGGCTCCTGGAGATCATGCGACGCAACATAGGCGAATGCAGCCAAACCCTGATTGGCTTCTTCCAGTTTTTGTTCTGCTTCTTTCCTGCGGCGGATTTCTCTCTCCAGTTCAATGTTTGTTTTTTGCTTGAACAGTTCAGGCAGCACTCTGAATAAATGATAAACCGTAAATAGGCTTACTATGCCGGTTGCTAACCGCACAACGGCATTGAAGCGGTACATCGGGATCCAGAACATGAGGGCATCTATAAAATGCGTTGAACCGCAAAGCAGGATAAAGGTGGCAAACAGCAGGTATACTTTACGAAAGCGTATAGAGGAGCCTTTCCGACTGAAATAGTTAAGGATGATCAGCGGGATCAGGAAGTAGGCTGTCCACACCATTATTTCGCTGATAATATAGAGCCAACCATGAAAGTCGGACCAATAACCACAATTCCACCTGGCAGGCCACAGATCATACCTGAACAGCCCCTCAAAGAATTCGATTACTTCTTTCATGAGAAATGGGTTAAGGGATAAAGAGACACTGGGGTCTTATTTTGCTGATGGACGAATTTAGTCCATGTCGGTTGATTCCACTACCCTTCTGCCTGATGTTTTTTTCAAACATAGTTGGGAAAACTACTCCGGTGCTGAGCGAATAATGGTATTTACTTAAAAAACAATACATGAGTGATGCATCTTCTTTGCCAGCTAACAAGTTAGGGCTCACAAACTGGACTTCATTCACAGCAATGGTTTTTACTTCAGGTGAAATATTACGATGCCTTTCAGTAAAAACGAAAAGGACTCTTCTCCCTTTGCATGCTGATAAAGCGATCATATAATCTTGCGGAAATTGATAAATGCAACCTGCAACCACAAGTAAAATGATGAATTAACATGAGGTTTTACTTGCTGGTTCAAACGTTGCTATACACGAACACCGACGTGGAGTTGACTTACAGAGGTCAAGTTTTCCTTGTTTTGGCAAATGCAATCATTGATGAACTTCAGAGGCAAATTGTCTTTCAGAATTCGTTTCATTCCGATCAATACTGTTTTTTTATCAAACTCCATATCACTACAGGTAAATCTAACAGTTGATTCGGCACAGGACGGTTCTATTTTTGGCCAGTTGTTTGCCTCTCTTTGCTACCGAAACAATAATTTGTGTACTGTCGCCTGTGATATTGATGCAGGCAAACAAAAGCCATGACAAAAATCATGTGTGGGATTTTGGTTGTCATTCATCAGAACACTGCAGGGTACCAACTTTGCCGCGGCCTTTAATAGAATACGTTATGACAAAAAATGTTTTTATTGCTTCTGCCGAACCCTACAGCGGGAAATCCATTGTTTCGCTTGGATTAGTGAACATGTTATTGGGCAAAGCCCAGAAGGTGGGTTATTTCAAGCCGATCATCAACCCGGATCCGAAAGAAAAAAAGGATGTACACATTGATACCGTTACCAGTTATTTTTCATTGCCGCATTCCTACGAAGACAGCTATGCCTTTACCCGCCAGCAGGCACTGAAAATGCTGGAAATGGAAAGCCAGGGCGAACTGATCGATACCGTGATTTATAAAATAAAAAAGCTGGAGGAGGCCCACGACTTCATCATTATTGACGGCAGCGACTTTGTGGGTGAAGGAACATCTTTCGAACTGGAAGCGAATATCAGCATTGCCAAAAACGTCAATGCACCTGTTATCATCGTGGTTTCCGGCGACCACAAGACCGTACCACAGGTACTCAATTCAGCCCTGACCATCTGGCGCAGCTTTGAAGGACGCGAATTGCAGGTTATTGGTATGATCGTTAATAAGGTTCAACCAGAACAAGTAGACTCTTTGAAGGAATTTTTAAGCTGCCAGTTACCCGAAAATGTTGTTCTCTCCATTATACCGGAAGACAAAAACTTGGATGCACCAACCATGAAAGAAATTGCTGAGCATTTGGGAGGAAAAATGGTGCTGGGTGAAGAGCAGCTTTCCAACCAGGTAGATAACTTTATCACCGGCGCCATGCAGGTGCCGCAGTTTCTCAACCACGTCAAGGACAATGTTGTGATTGTTACCCCTGCCGACCGTGGCGATATTGTCATCAGCGCTTTGCAGGCCAATATTTCCACCAATTATCCCAATGTGGCAGGCATTGTACTTACCGGTGGCGGCAAGCTCGATAAACCTGTACAACGACTGATTGAAGGGCTTCAAACGGTGGTTCCCATCATTTCGGTAAAAACCGGCACGTTTGAAACCACAGCCCGTGTAAGCACTATCCGTTCACGGATCGCACCCGACAATAAACAAAAAATCCAGCTTGCCATTGATACGTTTAATAAATACGTAGATGTCAGATCACTGGATGAAAAGCTGATCACTTTCGAATCGGAAGGCATAACGCCGCACATGTTCCAGTACCAGATTACCAAGCGGGCCAAAAGCCAGCGCAAGCATATTGTACTGCCCGAAGGTGACGATGATAGAATACTGAAAGCAGCAGCCCGCCTGCTCAACCAGGACATTGTTGACCTTACCATCTTAGGTGATCCTTTACAGGTAAACGCTTCATTCAAGCGACTGGGCTTAACTATCGATGCCAGCCGCGTTCAAATTATCAACCCTGCCGAATCGGAACATTTTAACGATTATGTACATACGCTCTATGAGTTACGAAAAGGAAAGAATGTTTCGCTGGAAACAGCCCGTGACCTGATGACCGATGTATCGTATTACGGTACCATGATGGTATATAAAGGCCATGCTGACGGGATGGTTTCCGGTGCTGCCCACACCACGCAGCACACCATTCGTCCGGCTTTACAATTTGTCAAAACCAGGCCTGGCATTTCGGTTGTCTCGTCCGTATTCTTTATGTGTCTTCCGGACAGGGTCACTGTTTTTGGTGACTGTGCAGTTAATCCCGATCCTACAGCCGAGCAGCTGGCAGAAATCGCTATCTCATCGGCAGAAAGCAGTAAGACCTTTGGTATTGAGCCCCGCATTGCCATGCTGTCGTATTCCTCCGGAACATCGGGAGAAGGCGCTGATGTAGAAAAAGTCCGGCAGGCTACAGCCATCGTTAAGGAAAAACGTCCGGATCTGAAAGTGGAAGGTCCTATCCAGTACGATGCGGCTGTTGATCCCGTCGTCGGCAAGCAAAAACTCCCGGCATCAGAAGTTGCCGGTAAGGCCAACGTATTGATCTTTCCGGACCTGAATACGGGAAACAATACCTACAAGGCGGTGCAGCGGGAAACCGGTGCCCTGGCCATCGGACCCATGTTGCAGGGGCTTAACAAACCTGTAAATGACCTGAGCCGCGGTTGTACTGTTGATGATATATTCAATACAGTCATCATTACAGCTATCCAAAGCCAGGAAGAAGCAGTCCTTAGCAATCAGCAACCGGCACACAGCAATTCAATGACATCCTGAATAATGTATCCATCATTCATAGTAACACCATGAATATTTTTGTAGTGAACTCCGGCAGCAGCTCTATCAAGTACCAGTTGTTCAAGATGCCCAATGAAAAACCGATCTGTGTTGGATTGGTAGAGCGTATTGGTTTGGAAAATTCTCTTATCACGCATAAATACAATCATGCCGGTGAAGAAAAGGTTATACGCCGCACACTGGATTTACCTGACCATGAAGCCGGCCTGCACCAGGTAGCGCAGCTGCTGACAGATGCAGCAATCGGGGTTATTCAAAATCCTGGTGATATAGACGCTATCGGTCACCGTGTTGTGCATGGCGGTGAAAGTTTTTCTTCTACAACAGTCATTACCAAAGAGGTCAAAGAGGAAATAAAAAAACTGTTCTCGCTGGCGCCGCTCCACAATCCAGCCAATTACCTTGGCATTGAAGTGGCCGAAAAAATCTTCACCAACGCCACGCAGGTGGCTGTATTTGATACGGCCTTTCACCAGACCATGCCGGAGAAGGCTTTTCGTTACGCTATTCCACAATCATTTTACAGCGATATGGGCATCAGGGCCTACGGCTTTCATGGCACCAGCCATAAATATGTAACCGAAAAAGCGCTGCAATACCTTCAAAACCCACAGGCAAAAATCATTACCATCCACCTCGGAAATGGCTGCAGCATGGCTGCAGTAAACGGGGGGAGATCTGTTGATACAAGTATGGGTTTTGGACCTCTGAGTGGACTGGTCATGGGCACACGGTCGGGTGATATAGATCCTTCCATCATTTTTCATCTTGTCAATCAGCTGGGCTATAGTCTTGATCAGGTCAACAACCTGTTGAATAAAAACAGCGGCATGCTGGGCCTAACGGGCTTTAGCGATATGCGGGACATATTGAAAGCAAAAGCAGAAGGAGATGAACAGGCAGCATTGGCTTATGAGCTTTATACTTACCGGATCAAAAAATACATTGGTGCTTATGCTGCCGTGCTGAATGGTTTGGATGCTATTGTTTTCACAGCCGGCGTTGGTGAAAACGATGCAATCACCCGCCGCATGGTTTGTGCACAAATGGACTACCTGGGTATTACACTGGATGAGCAAAAAAATGAAGAACGCAGTGCAACGATCAGGGATATCAGCAGGAACGGTTCGCCAGTGAAAGTTTTGATTGTACCCACCAACGAAGAACTGGAAATTGTGAAGCAGTGTTATGCATTATTACAGGAAGAAGTTGCATAACGGCTCTTCCTGTTCATACGTTTTGAGATTTAAATTTTTATGTAGCTTTTAATTATCGGCACCTCAAGCTTTTTACCGAAACGGATCTCCCGGATCTATTGCTTTTGTCGGCTGTAATGTAATCGTTGTTACCAGATAAATGTTCCCACAGCACCGGCTTCAAGGGAAGGTGTTACCCACCGGTCGCCGAAGTTGATATTAAAGCTTTGCAGGAATGAACCATCATTGAGCACAATCAGTACCTTTTTGCCATCCGGCCGTTTGAAGCCGACACTGTAAAGACTACCGGAATTGTTACTGCCAATCCGAACTGATCCCGGAGGAACAAATTTCGATGCATGCGCCACAATATAGTAGGATACATTCCGGTTGATATTTCCGCCGATGGTCAGTGCTCCTTTACAGGTGGTACATCCCCCCGGTGTATGCATGGAATAAGAAGGATCATTGGCCAGGTTCCATTCCAGTGCATTCCGGCTCCAGTTGCGCATAGCACCGATGATCACATTTTTCATGTGCCATTTCAGATCGCCGCCAAAGTCGCCATTGGATGCGGTGTATTGCTCTGTGAAATACACATTCTTATTCGGAAAAGCATTGTGCACGGTAGATAGCGCACTTATATCGCCGGCGTACAAATGAAAAGCAGATCCGTCAACAAACGCATTGGCTGCAGGATCCTGTAAAATAGAAAGTGGATAGGCCGTATTGTCGCAATTGTGATCATAGATAATGATCTTGGTAGTAATGCCGGCTGCCCGGAAAGCGGGTCCCAGGTGATTTTTAATGAATTCAGCCTGCTGCTCCGCCGGCATATACATACTGGGATTGTTCTCCGGGTGCAGGGGTTCGTTTTGTGGGGTTATGGCATCAATGGTGATACCTTCTGCTTTCATTGCCTGGATGTACTTTACAAAGTAGTTGGCATAAGAAGCGTAATACGCCGGCAGCAGGCTGCCTCCCTTCAGACTGTTATTGCTTTTCATCCAGGATGGTGGCGTCCAGGGAGATCCCAGGATTTTTATCGATGGATTGATAGCAAGGATCTGTTTTAATACCGGCACTACCTGGCTTTGATCTTTCCGTAAACTGAAGTTTTGCAGGTCAGGATCAGTTTGACCGGGAGGCATATCATTGTAGGTATATACCGTTGTACTCAGGTCAGAGGCACCAATGCTGACTCTCAGGTAGCTCACGCCAATGGAAGTACTGTCCGATCCAAACAGCTCTTTTAGCAAATCGGTTTGCATGGATGATGCCAAACCGGAAATCAACGCTGCACTGGCATCAGTTAGCGTGTAGCCAAAACCGTCTACCGACTGAAACACCTGTGTGGTATCAACAAAAATATCAGGACTGGTATTGGATTGGGTTCCAAAAGCAAGAACAGTAGTTTGCTTTTTTAAAAGAGAAGTCTGGTTTCCTGTTGTCAGGTAAAATGTTACATCAGACGTTTTTGGTGTAACAGAACCTCCACCTCCTCCACCGTTATTGCTGCCCCCGTTGTTGTTGTTTTTACTACAACCAGAAATCACCAATCCAATGTAAAAAAGGAGGCCTATCATCGGCACAGTGATACGCTTCATCATCCTGTAATCGTTCATCTCAATACTTGCAATTAAAACACCAATGTGGAAATAGAGTGCGGCAAGCTGCTAATGGATGCGGACTTACCCTTCACCTGCAATTGGTAGTCTATTTTTTTATCGCTGCCATTCATTACTACAACGGCAATGGAGCCATCTGCATTTTTAAAGGCTGTTGTCAGCAGGTCTGTCCGGTTGCTCGACGCATTGATCCGTTTCGCTCCCGGCCGGATGAATTTTGAAAAGTGCCCGATGTAATAATAAGCGTTGGTGTAGATCAACTCACCGCTGCGTGTATCAGCATGAACGGGTGCAAAACAGAAATTACCCACGTGGTTCGGACCACCTTTTTCATCCAGCAGAATGTTCCAGTCGGTCCAGCCTACCGTGCCGGCGTTAAAGTCATGGATCATAGAACGACCATATTTTTCGCCCAGGCTCCAGTTGCTTATTTTTTCCCCGTCAAAACTTTCTGCACAACCTTCCGTGAAGATCAGGTTTGTATTGGGAAAAGTTTCTTTCACCATACGTTCGTTGGCAAATTGCATATCGCCTCCGGTCCAAGTTTCATACCAATGATAGCCGATACCCCACACATACCGGGCAGCACGGGGATCGTTCAGGATCGTGCTGGCTCTTTCGTACATCAGGTCGCGGTTGTGATCCCAGGCAATAAGTTTTTTGGCACCCAAGCCGGCTTTATGCAATGTAGGTCCGAGGTTGTCGCGAATAAAATCGCGTTCCTCCTGTGCTGTAAACACACAGGATTCCCATTTTTGTACGGCCATGGGCTCGTTCTGCACACTTAAACCCCACACCGGAATGCCGGCTTTTTCATACGCTTTGATAAACTTCACATAATAATCGGCCCACGACTGCCGGTACGCTGGCAGGAGCTTGCCACCCTGCAGCATGTTCTTGTTATCTTTCATCCATGCCGGTGGCGACCAGGGACTGACATATAGTGTGAGTTTTCCCGCAGTTGTCATTGCCTTTCTTATCAGCGGCATTTTGTATTGTTCATCAGGCTGAATGCTGAATGATTTCAGGCTTTTGTCGCCATCAGCAACATAAGTATAGCTCCCACTCGAAAAATCGCAGCTGTTAATATTGGTACGGGCAAGAGTGTAACCAATGCCATCCTTTGCATCGAAGTAAGCTTTCAGCAGTTCCTGCTGTTTGGCCGGCGGTAGCTTGGCAAAGGTTTCGGCAGATGCATCTGTAATGGCGCCGCCAATCCCCAGCATGGTTTGAAAACTGTGCCTGTCATCGATGAATACATAAGCAAACCTTTCTGCCAGCGGTTCGGGGTTACCGAAAGTTACGGTACCTGCAGCACTCAATCGATAGTCCGTATTGTTTGCGGTGGTGTAAATTTTTACCGCATTGTTATTGACCGAGTGGCTTATCGCTGCAGACTGGCTGTTGCCATCTGCTGCCAGGGAAAGGGCAAATATGGCACAAGCAGCATAGGAAAGAATTTGTTTTGGATTGATCGTTTTCATACACACTCCTCTCTTTATTTTTTTGACGAATTTGTTTTTGCGTTAGATGGGCTGCTTCCGGGTAAGGCAACATTGGTGGCAAATCCCAGCGCTTTGATGTAGCCTTCATTGGGAAGACAGTTCTGCAGCAGCGTGCCTTGCAGGTAATCATTCAATGCACGCCTGATCTGTTGCATGTCTTTTGGTCTTGCTTTCCGGATGTCGGCAAAACTTGCACGTGGTGATTCAGCATAGTGAATGATGGAATCGTAAAACGGCGGCTTTTTAATTTGTACAAAGCCACGGGTATTATCCAGCTTTTTGTACGGCCAGAAATGCCAGCCGATCCTCGCTCCTTCCATGGTTGTGCGGAAGCTGTCGATCCACCCGTTTGTATTCTCACCGGTTTCGCCGCAATAGATGGGAACATTGTATTTGTCGCGGAAGTCAATGTAGGGCTGAATTACTTCCTGCGTCGGCTTCGTCCAGTATTTGTGAAAGGTGTAAATCAATTTGCTGTCGAAAGGGGGACCAAAGGGAGCAAAATTGGAGTTCCATTGGGCACCGCCTAACAGGATAATATGGTTTTTATCCACCTTGCGGATTGAATCCGTAATACGTTTGTACAAACCTTCCAGCTTCGGGTTAAAATGCGAAGCATCAAAATAGTGCGCAATGGGTTCGTTCAGCAGATCATAACCAAGAATGAGCGGTTCGTTCTTATACCGGTCTGCTATGCGCATCCATATTTCAGCGGTCAGCTTCTGGTCTTTCTCACTTTCAAACAAAAAAGGGTAGCCATCACCGTCATCGATGTTATCTCCTGTTTGTCCGCCTGGCGCACAGTGCATGTCAAGCATCACGGGCATGCTTTCCTTGCGGCACCAGTCAAGCAATTGATCAAATAATTGAAAACCATGATCGGGGTTGCTTTGGCCCATGTATTTCTCATCCGTAAAAAGGCGATAGTTAAAGGGTAGTCGAATGGAGTTCACACCAATCGCTTTCAGGTAGCGAATGTCATCATGGGTGATGTAATTGGAAAGGTAGGTTTTCCAAAAACTATCAGTAGCCGAAGGGCCTATCAGTTCATGCAGCACCTGGTTGATCAGCCGCGGAGAATTGACACTGGAAAATCGGAACATATAGCCTTCGGGTACCAGCCAGTTACCAAGATTGGTGCCCCGCATGATAAACGGTTTCCCATCAGGCGAAAGAACTTCTTTTCCTTTTGTTGTAAAAAAGCCGCCTTGCTGTGCAAAAGCAGTACTTAAACAGAGGCAGAAAATAAGCGGCAACCGGTACAATTTTTTCATGGCAATTAATTTATTGGTACACTCTTACATAATCGACAATCATCCGCTGCGGAAAGGTGGTGCTCGCGTCCGGACTGCCCGGCCAGTTTCCACCCACAGCGACATTAAAAATGAAGAAGAACGGGGAATTAAACGGGTAAGGTGCCGGTGCAACGTCTGATTTGTTTACTGTCAGGAACAGGTTATTATCAACAAACAACTTGATCTGGTCCTGCTTCCACTCCATGCTGAACACATGAAACTGCTCGTAAAAAGTACCCGTATTCAACGTGTAGGAATTTCCTCTGGAAGCATGTGAAGCCACGGAAGCGCCGTAATGCAGGTAGCCGTAGGATTTGCTTGGCTCCTGCCCCAGCAATTCCATGATATCAATTTCACCACAGGCAGGCCAGCCAACGGTGGTGATGTTGTTACCCAACATCCAAAGCGCCGGCCATACACCTTTGCCTCTCGGCAATTTGGCACGGATATCAACCCTACCAAAGGTGAACGACTTTTTGTTCTGCGTAGTGATCCTCGCCGATGAATACTGGAATCCGCTGATAGCTTCTTTACGGGCTTCAATAACAAGGTTGCCGTTGGAAACAAAAACATTTTTTGTACTGTTGGTGTAATACTCCAATTCATTGTTTCCCCAACCACCGGAGCCGTTGCCGATCTCGTAATTCCAGGTAGCCGCATTGAGTGTGTTACCTGAAAACTCATCATTCCAAACCAGGGTATAACCAGGTTGATCAAGTGGTGTGCTGAAGCCGGCATTGTCCGTAACAAAATTCAACCCGTTTTCCGTTACAATGGTGCCTTTGGCCGAGGTTACGCCGAGATTGCATCCTTTTGGATTGGAAAGTTGAACAGTGAATTCAAGATTGTCCTCTCGTGTGTCCGATGGGTCACCTTTGATCTGAACCGCCACTTCCGCATTCGACTGGTTCGCCGGAATGGTGATAGTGCCGGATGCGGCCGTAAAATCCTTTGGAGCTTTTGCCGTGCCTTCCTGTACGCTGTAATCAAACGAAATTGGAACAGTTGTGGTCTTATCAAGAGAAATGTTGAAATGCATCGTGCCGGCAGAAGTGGTACGCACAATGCTTGCACTTTCAATCTTTACGGTAGGCACTACTGCCGGTGGGGTGTTGTTGCCTTCTTTTTTGCAGGAAAGAAAACAAAGTGCAAACACAGCTATAGCCAGCAAACACGATACGGTTTGTTTCATCATTGTATTTGTTTGAAACCGGTACAGAAAACAGGATGGTAAGTTTTTGAGATGTGGAAGGAAGCACAGGACATTGCTGCCCTGTGCTGTTTTGACGCTACCTGCTTTTGAGAGAACAAAAATGGTTTTTCAGAAAACTAACTTGCTTTCAGTTTTAAATACCAGGCATTACCGGTTTCGGTGCCCCGTACCCGCAGGTAGAGGCTTGTTGGGGTAATGGCCAGTATTTCGTATTCTTTTTGCACGGCCCCGTATCCGATAAATGTATTGTTTCCATTCAGAACAATCGCTGTTCCGGTTGTAGGTGCGGATGCCGCTACACCGGAGCTGGCCGGTGCAAACGAAAACGAAGAGGATCCGCCGGCGTAGCTATAACAGCCCTCACCACCAGAGGAAGGAATGCCGGGAAGACCGCCAGCCAGGGCACCTGTTTTGGTAAAGGCACCATCCGGTGTGGCAACATTCAGGGTATAACCCGTTGCTGTTTTGGTAAAGGTGAACCGGGCGGTGTAAAAGCAATTGCAGCAACCTACTTTTTCATTGACAGAAGCCGACCACCATTCCGGTGTAACCGAGGTTTCACTCCAGGGGCCAACACCAAAATGAGACGGGATATCCTTATCCACCTGCCAGGTTTTTGAACCGTTGCCGGTAAGATTATCAACAATGTTGGCGGCTGGTGTAAAATTGCTTTGCACCTGGATGTCTTTGGTAACAGTAGTGGCCGTAGCTCCGGGACCATAAGCAACAACAGTAATACGATACGTGTTCAAGCCCACTTTCGTGTACTTCTTTGTTGTTTTGCCATTGGGGAGAAAATCCAGTGTCACGCCATCTGAGGCATCATAATCAATTTTGTAAGAAAGAACATTATTTCCTGTGATGGCAATTTCCACATCACCGGAACCATCGCCATTCGGATTCGTGGCGTTCTGACCAACGATCGTTGTATTGATGGTAACATCCGATGGTGCACTTAACGTACCGATGTTATACTCTTTCTTTTTACAACTGCCGATGACCAGCAGCAGTGCCAATGCAAAACAATAATTTGTATAGCGTTTCATAATCGTTTGTTTAATTGGTTTGTCGGATGTTGTCAATGTAAATAACAGAACCTGCACCATCGGCAGCATCATTAAAGCGTAAAACCAGTTGGCTGAATTTTTCTGTTGCCGGAATAGCAGCGATCGTGCTAAAATCAAATTCCAGTTCTTCCCAGGCACCCGACTTGGTAAATGCTGTTTTCCGCACCGCGACTCCATTTGCCAGGCTGGAACCAACTTCCAGTTCCACATTCAGGCTTTTGCCAATAAGGGCTGGGTCCGGATTGTAAGCCAGCACCTTTATTTTTTTACCGGCAGCCATATCAATCGGCGTGTTCAGGGGGCTGTACGTTCCGCTCCAGCCCTCGTGACCACGGGTGAACCGGCCCACTTTTGCACTGGTGTTCAGGCCCGAAGCATTGGGATTGTCAACCGTAGCAAACTGCTGCCCACCGCCAAAGGTTCCGAAGAAATAATTAGTGTTGACATCCTCAAAGGTGATAGGCAAACCAAAGGGATTGTAGGCCCTTACTGGTGTTACCTTCTCTGTTTTGGCTGCGCCCCCGCTCAATGCGACAACTTTTAAATCATATGCCCCTGCATTTGCATAAGTATGTGACACTTCAGCCCCTGTTGCCAATGGTGTTCCTGTTTCATTGGGTACATCACCAAAATAAACGAGGTAAGAAGCAGCATACTGTGCATTTGCTTTTACCTTGATGGTACGCAAATCTGTCGTTGTCGTCACTTCCAGGTTTTCAGGTGCCCGGTAAGTAACGTCCAACGGGTAAGAGTTCTCCGTTTCTTTTCCCGAAAGGCTCCTTGATACAATCGTAACGGTATACTTCCCCTCAGGATATACATGTGTTGCACTGGAGCCGGGAGAAACTTCTGCCTGCGCAGCATTGCCCGTTCCATGACCGAATTTCACAAGAAAGGAAGAAGCGCCTTCTGCGGTAGGTGTAATGGTTACACGGCCGGAATTATCGTTGCTGATATCGAAGACCCTGCCGGTGTTGGCAGTGGTAGCTGTATTCAGGAAAGAGGTATCATCATCGATTCCCTCTTTCTGGCAGCCGGTTATTGTAATCACAAATGCCAGCACGCCTGATAGAATGGTTATTTTCTTCATGACAGTTCGTTTTAATAGCCAGGATTTTGTACCAGTTTTGTTCCCTGCAGTTCTCTTTGCGGGATGGGGAGCACTTCGTGTTTACCAGCCTGGAAGCCGCGGCTTGCCAACCTGGTGGGAGCATCACCCCAACGCACAAGGTCAAACCAACGATGACCTTCGCCCGCCAGTTCTAGGCGTCGTTCAGTTTTAATGGCATCCATGGAAACAGGAACTGAAGGCAGCCCGACTCTTGCACGAACAGCATCCAACAAAGCCTGTGCTCTTGCACCGGTACCACCAAGTGCTTCCGCCTCCATCAGGTAAGTATCAGCCAGGCGAATGATGTAATCGTTCTGCTGAAAGTTCAGCTCCACCGAACCGCCACCGGTGCGGATATCCGAACGCATGGGAATCATCTTGCGCAGAAAATAACCGGTATTCATGTGACCTTCAATATAGCGGGCTTCGCCAGCGGCAGCAAGGGCTTTTACATCCAGCACGGTTGCGGAAAAGCGGGGATCGTTTTTAATCAGGTCATACAAGTCCTGTGTCCAGGGATTAAAGCTCCAGCCGGAAGGATAAATATCCGGTGCATTGGGACCTACTTTCTGGTAACTCCTGGGTCCAACCATTTGTGCGGCGGTATTGCCCTCATCGGCACTGCTACCCCAGAAACCCCAGTCAGCATTGGATTGGTCTGTATGTACGGCTTCCAGGATAGATTCTGCATTGAACTTATTGGTGAATACCCAGAGGTCTGCAAAATTGGTCAGCAATCGGTTTCCATACTGGTTCGGTTGGCCGGGTGTGGGACCGTTTACCTGTGCAAGCATGGCGGCTGCTTCAGCTTTCTTATTGTTGTATAAATAAACTTTGCCCAGCATTGCCTGTGCGGCTACTTTGGTGAACCGACCCGCTTCTGTAGCCAATGCCAAAGAACTGGGCAGGTCAGGAATGGCCTCGTTCAGATCTTTTTCGATCTGCGCATAAACGGCCGCTGGTGTTGCCTGCGTTACATTGTAAATCTCATTGGTGCTCACGGGTTCCAGAAACAGTGGAATGTTGCGGAACATGCGTACCAGGTTGAAATAGTAGGTTGCCCGCAGGGCTTTTGCCTCGGCTATAAACCGGGCTTTTTCACCGGCATCCATCGACACGCCACCCAGTTTTTGCAACAGGATGTTGGCCCTGAAAATGCCCTGGTAGTGATCGTTCCAGAAGCTTCCTGGTACAATATTCGGGTTGATGGTGTAGTTGGAAAAACCCTGAATGCCTAAACCATCTGTGGGACCACCGCCACCGGCGTAGTTGTCGTCAGAACCGGCGTTAAAAAACGTGATCATGTTGTCGAAGCCACCAGCGTTTTTACGCAGCACATCGTAAACAGCTACTAGCCCCGCATAAGCCTGCTCCCTGTTAGCATAATAGTTTTCGGTCAGGAACTGCCCTCTCGGCTGAATAGTGATAAATTCTTTTTTACAGGATCCCAGCAAAAACAGGAGCATCATTGCCAGGAAAGCTTGTGTTATTCGTATACGATTCATATAGAAGTTATTGTCGTTTTAAAAGGAAAGTTGAACACCGCCCATGAAAGAACGAGCCTGTGGATACTGACCACGGTCGATACCAAAGATGCCGCCGCCTACTTCGGGATCATAACCCGTGTAGTTTGTCAACGTCAGCAGGTTTTCGGCCGTAACATAAAGGCGCAACCGCGAAGCACCGATTCTTCCGATCACATTACCCGGGATGGTATAACCAATCTGCAATACTTTCAGGCGCAGATAGTCACCATTCTCAAGGTAGAAGTCAGACATCCGGCTGAAGTTGCGATTCGGGTCGGAGTTAGTCAGACGCGGGTAGTCGGTTGACGTGCCTTCGCCATGCCAGCGGCCCATGGCCTTGGCCTGGTAGTTGGCGGTCAGGATGTCCAGTCGACGCAGTCCCTGGAAGATCTTGTTGCCGGCCACTCCTTGTGCAAACGCCATAAAATCAAATCCTTTATAATCCAGGTTAATGGTAAAACCAAAGGTGTATTTCGGGATGTTCGTTCCAAGGAAGGTTTTATCCAGGTCGCCATCAGTGATGGTGCCATCGCCGTCAATATCTGCCCAGATAAAGTCGCCGGGGCGTGCATTTGGTTGTATGAGTGCACCATTCTTGTTTTTATAATTCTGGATTTCCTGCTCGTTCTGGAAGATGCCCAGTCTTTTGTATCCAAAGAAGCTGTTGAATGGTTGTCCTACCTGCGTACGGGTAACGGTACCCATCGACTGAAAACCGGCACCACCTTCAATAAAGTTGGTATCACGGGCTACATAGGTAACCATGTTTTTCAGATAAGAGCCATTGGCATTAATAGAAAAGTTCAGGTCACCAAACCGCTTGCGGTAGCCCAGTTCCAATTCAAAGCCGGTATTCTTCATATCGGCCACATTGCCCGTCGGCAGGTTCGATACTCCCACATAACCGGGGATCAGCACAGGACGCAGGATCCCGGTTGTTTTTTTGTTGAACCAGTTAACCGTCAGTGTAACGCTGTTGAACAACTGTGCATCCATGCCGACATCGGCCGAAGCGGTTTCTTCCCAACGCAGATCCGGGTTATCGAGCGTTTGTGGTGCATAACCAGTGGTTACGATACCGCTGTTTCCAAGTGCATAATTGTAGCCGCCTACCACCCGCGATACATATTGGAAGTTGCCGCTGGCATCATTACCAACAACGCCATAACCGCCACGCAGTTTCAAGGAATTCACCGCTCTGCTTGAAGGCCAGAAGTTCTCCCGGCTGATGTTCCAGCCGGCAGAAAATGACGGGAACACGCCATATTTTTTATTGGCACCGAAACGGGTAGAACCATCGCGACGGACGATACCCGTAAAAAAGTATTTATCCAGGTAGTTATAATTCAGACGGGTGAACAGCGAAGTGATTTTGTGCGGCACAAATTCACCGGCATAACCATCGCGGTTGGCAAGCCCTACATCAAAACCAAAAGAGGCGTCTTTGTAGTTGTCTACCGGCAGGTTGTAAAAGGTCATGCCCACGTTGCCACCATTGTTGTCCACATAAGCACCCTGACCTAGCAGGAGGTTGAAATCGTGATCTCTGAATTTGCGGTTATAGTTGACGGTGTTTTCAATATTCCAGTCAAATACCCGGTTTTCACCTTTGTTATAACTGTTTTTGTTCGACGAAACGGTGGAGCTGAGATAAAACAGCGGTGTAAAACCAATGTTCCCCCAGTAAGCTTTCTTCATACCCACCGATGAGCGAAACCGCAGCCCACGGATAGGAGTAGCTTCCAGGAAAGCATTGCCCACAAGATCATCAGACCAGCCATACTGCCCCAGTCTTGTTTGGATGTATGCCAGCGGATTGGTCATTTCCTGACCTACATAGTTGGAGATGCCATAAGGATTGCCATTGGCATCGCGAATGATACCCGGGTTGTTGTAGATGCTGGCATTGGGTTGCGAGGCCAGATCGGTCACCACCAACGGTGTGATGGGATCAAGGTTGATGGCAGAACTTAAGGGGCCGCCAAACTCACTGTTGGTATTACCCAGGCCACTCGCTTTTTGATACGTGTAGCCAAGCGTTTGCCCAAAGGTGAACACACTTGAGATTTTGTGTGTAGAGTTGAGACGGAAGTTGACTTTCCTGTATTTGGAAATCTCTGTTGCTACAATGCCGTCCTGGTCCTGGATACCGGCAGACAAATAATAGGTTGACCGTTCATTACCACCGCTCAAGCTGATCTCGTGCAGGTAACGACGTGCAGAGTTGTTGAAGATTGCCTTTTGCCAGTCGGTGCCTGTACCCAATGCGCTGACGTTATTAAATACAACGTTGCCGCCGGAAGCTACTGAACTTTCGTTACGCAGCGTGGCATATTGAGTGGCATTGGTCAGCTCCAGCATCCTGGCAGGGGCGGCAACGCCATAAAACCCATTATAAGAGATGACCGGTTTTCCCGAACGGCCTTTTTTGGTGGTTACCAGGATAACCCCTGTGGCCGCCCGTGTACCATAGATGGCCGAAGAGGCAGCATCTTTTAAGACCTCGATCGACTCAATGTCAGACTGGTTCAGGTAACCGATACCCCCGGCATCAACCACTACCCCATCAACAACCCATAGGGGGTTGTTATTATTAAATGTAGTGATGCCGCGTACACGGATTGTGGATGGTGAACCCGGCTGACCGGAGTTTTGCAGAATCGTTACGCCGGATACGCGGCCCTGCAAGGCCTGCTCAACCCGGCCATTGGGAATGTTTTCCAGATCCTTCGCCTTGACACTAGAGATGGATCCTGTGAGGGTAGCACGCCGTTGAGTGCCATAACCCACTACCACCACTTCGTTCAATGAGTTGGCCCTTGCTTCCAATTGAATAGCAAGGGGTGAGCCATCCGCAGTAACGGTGATTTCCTGTTCTGTCATTCCGGCATATGTAACCAGCAGAACAGAACCGGCTCGTGGTACCGTAATTCTAAAATTACCATTGGCATCTGTTTGGGTAATGTTGTTCGTTCCTTTTATCATCACAGTGGCACCTTCAAGCGGTTCGCCGCTGGTTCGGGTGGTAACTTTACCCGTTACACTCAGACCCTGTGCAAAAAGAGGGGAAATGAAGTGCTGGCACAGCAAAAGACAGCATAGCAGCATTGCAATTTTCAATTTCATACGCGAGCTTTAGTTTGATTGAGTAAACAAATCGATCAGGTAAAACTAGGTTAACCACATCGATATCTTTCAATTCACTACTACAACACCACTACATCAAAAATTCCCGAAGCCTTAATTTTCAACATTTTTCACTACATCATCTCTACATCAACAGGAATTCTCTATTTTCACATGGAGAGAAACTACTACATGAAAACGCTTGCTTATTTGATCTGCTTTCTGACCTCCCTGGTCGGCTTTAGCCAAAACACCATAGGCCTGCCCGAGATTATTAACTACCGCAAGCAAACCTATGCTGCCGGCACCCAAAACTGGGATATCAAACAGGATGCTAACGGAAGAATTTATTTTGGAAATAACGAGGGGCTCCTAAGTTTTGACGGCACTTTCTGGTACCTCTACCCCCTCCCCAACCATACCATCGTCAGGGCAATAGAAATCGGAAAAGATGGCAGAATTTATATCGGGGGCCAGAACGAACTGGGTTATTATGCCCCTGACAAAACAGGCCGGCTGCAATACCATTCGCTTTTGGGCCTGATACCGGAAAAAGACCGTTCGTTTGATGATGTTTGGAATATATGCCAAGTAGGCGGAGCCGTTTTTTTCCGTTCGAATAAACGGATTTTTCAATACAGCAACAATGTAATCACTGTTTATCCAACGACATCCGAATGGCGGTTTATGGGGGTGAGCAATGCGCAACTTATTGTACAGGACCTGCAAAAAGGTGTTCTTCTGTATCAAAACGGCACTCTGACGCCTTTCCTGCAAAACAGCGCCCTGCCATCTTCTGCCCTGATCACGTCTTTTATTCCATTTGGTAAAGACAGTTCACTTATTACAACACTGAAAGATGGAATTTTTTTCTGTCACCAAAACCAGGTAACACGGATTTCCTCTCCTGACCTTAGCCGGATCGCTTCCCACAATATATATAAAGCCATAACAGTGGATGGCAATCACATAGCTCTCGCCACCTCCTTTGATGGGTGTCACATTGTCGATGCAAAAGGCAAGCTTATTCAAAGCCTTACCCGCGAAGAAGGCCTGCAAACCAACAACATCCGTAGTATTTTTTTGGACCGGCATAATAACCTTTGGCTGGGGCTTGACAACGGCATTGATTTTATCGCCTATAACAATGCCATCAAGCATATCTACCCGGAAAAGCTCAATATCGGTTCGGGATACTCTTCCCTCCTGTTCAACAACCAGCTGTACCTGGGAACTTCTAACGGACTTTACAAGGTATCGCTTGACGAAACATCTAACCTGATTTATACCCGGAAAAACCTGGAACCGGTGCTCAATACCCAGGGCCAGGTCTGGAACCTGTCGAGTGTAAACAATTCGCTCCTGATGGGACACCACGATGGCGCTTTTCTTATCCAGGACGACAAAGCCACGCTATTGGACAACAGCATCGGCTATTGGACCTTTCTGCCTGTCTCCAACATATTGCCCTCACCCCTGATGGTGGCCGGCAATTACCTGGGATTGCGCTTTTATGATTTCGCGAATCAACGCTTCCGGCCTACTGGGGTTGATGCTACGTTTGAATCGGCAAGGTTTGTCGTTGTCGAAAATGAAAAAACCTTCTGGGTGGCCCATCCCTACAAGGGTTTGTACCGCATTCAACTGGAGAATGGCAAGAAGGTTTCGGTTAAATTGTACAACCAGGGAAAAGGTCTTCTTTCCACCAACAATAACTACATCTATAAAGTAAAGAACAGGATAGTGGCCGCAACGGAGAATGGCTTGTATGAATATAATGTAACGAAAGACCGTTTTGAACCTTCACCTTTTTTCCAGGACATTTTTCATAACATCAGCATCCGGTACCTGAAAGAAGACCCTTCAGGCAATATCTGGTTTATACACGGCAAAGAACTGGGTGTGGTAGATTTTACTTCGGCCAGGCCCAAGCTTATTTATTTTCCTGAGCTGACCAACAAACTGGTGAGCGGCTTTGAGAATATTTATCCGTTTAACGAACAGAATATTTTTATCGGTTCGGAAAAAGGGTTTTACCACGTCGACTTTCAGGCTTACAAGCGCAATACTTATAAATTATATACGCAGCTACGGCTGGTAAGTGCCATGGGGCAAAAAGACACCGTGCTTTTTGGCGGTTACAGTGCACCGGTAAAGTCTTCGATACCGTACCGGTTTAAATCGCTGCATTTTGAATACAATGCCACGCTTTACGGACAACAACCCAATATCCTGTACAGTTATAACTTAAAAGGATTTGATAAGGATTGGTCTGAATGGTCGGCAAAAACAGAAAAAGACTATACCAATTTACCGGCAGGTGAATACACTTTCCAGGTAAAAGCCCGGAATAATCTTGGTAACGAATCGCCGGTTTACAATTATACATTCCGCATTCTGCCTCCCTGGTATCAAACTACTACGGCATACAGTTTCTATACCTTGCTCTTCTTACTACTGGTTTATGCTCTCTATCGCTGGCAGCAGCAAAAATTTATACAGCAGCAAAAGCGGTACGAAGAAGAACAGGCACAGCTTCGTTATTTACACCAGCTGGAACTGGAGAAAAACGAGAAAGAAATTGTGAAGCTGCGCAATGAAAAACTGGAGGCGGAACTGGATTATAAAAATACAGAGCTGGCCTCCAGCGCCATGCACCTTGTACAGAAGGGCGAACTTTTATCAAAGATTAAAGAGGAATTGATAAAGCTGAATAAAGAGCCTAGTAAGCAAAAAGCGCCGGATGAATTTAAGCGCATCATCAAGATATTGGGAGAAGAAGACAAAATGGATGCTGACTGGGAGCAGTTTGCCCAGCACTTTGATAAAGTGCATAGTAATTTCCTTTCTATTTTAAAAAAGAAGCATCCTAATCTCACGCCAAATGAATCGAAGCTCTGTGCCTACCTGCGCATGAATTTGTGTACAAAGGAAATTGCACAACTGATGAACATTTCTGTAAGAGGCGTTGAAATCAGCCGGTATCGCCTTAGGAAAAAGTTGGGACTACAGACATCTGTCAACCTGTTTGATTTTCTGATTACCATCGATGGACAGGAGAAACAGCCATCGACCGGTCAGCTGGAAAAACAGGAATAACCTCTGCAATTGCCCTTTCCTAACACATCAAATTCAGGTGAAAAGGTTTTTTGAAAATTTCCGTTGTGAACCCGGAGCTGCCTTTGTGTATCCATATGCATCGACATATTCTTCCAAACACGTTGAGCAAGGAAACATTGATATCCTTAGTCCCATTTTTTCAGAAAGTTGTACAATCAGAATGTTGCTCAATTATATCTAACTGTGCGTAAAAAGAAAGAAACCTTAAAAAGGCTTTATTCCTAGTAAAGGGCCTACCAGCATAGGGAATACTAATTCTCATAAATCAATATGTTTTCGAGTACAGCACCTCCTTGTTAGAACCACATAATAAAACAGGAGGATATGACGTTTTTTCCTTATCTTTTCAGTAATTCCTTTTATATGAAAGGCATCCTTCTTCTTTTCCTCGCATCAGGTCTCTTACCAGGTAAAGAAACTGTTTTTGTATGCAAGAATAGTGGCAGTGTAACCTATCATGCCAAAAAAGAATGCCGGAACATCAAAACCTGTAAACAGGATGTTTTGGAAGTAAGCCTGGAAGAGGCAACAGACCAGTATAAAAAGAAAGCATGCAAGGTTTGCTACCGCGAACCTGATTTCCAGATTTTTCCATCACCCGTGATCGTTCCGATTGATGGTTTTGCCTGGTAAGTTCTAATACTATTCTTCGATTCCACTTTCGCTTACCGGTTACATCTTAACCTGATAAGATTTGCTCTGTTTTAGATACCTCCCTCTTCAAAACAATCACCACCATATAACATACTTCGGTTACTGCAACTGGTACCATTGTTTAAAACTCCCATCCCTATTCACTTTACTGTCCCGTCTTCCTGGCATTAACCACTGCAAGCGAACAATAAAGAATGAAAATTTCAGAAGTGGCAATATGCATGTTACCTATACCATTTAAAGTCAGCTAAATGAATGACAGAACTCATGAAACAGCTATCTGATTTCAGGCAACTTTGTCTTGTACTGAAAAACAGTTTAAAATCTTTGCCCTTGTAAACAGAAGTGAAAAAGCGTACCAGGAAAATAAAAGGCTTTCGCATGAAAGTTGCTGCATGGGCTATAACAGCCCATGCACCTATAACACCAGGTTGAAATGGAACAGCTGTAGGTGGTAAGTCTTTTTTCTTTACCAGGTCTGTAAAACCGCTAACATGAAAAACATAGTGCTTTACTTTCCCGATGCCGTCAACTTAAAGGCTTTTGTACTGGTGGAAAATTTATATGCACTTCGTGTGGATCTGAAAGCGCAGCAACTGAAGGGGACTTTATCAAAAAAACTGTTTGCCAAAGCAGTAACACGCTATGGTGCCATCCTGATGTGCGAGTAAGCTGCTCTTAGCATAACCTGACCTTGTGATGCAACAAATAACCTGGCTTCAGAACAACCTTAGCAACGGCAAGTTCCGGAAAGGTTGTGAAGCAGCCCAGGTTCTCCAATAAATGAAAAACAAATGACTACGAAAGAATTCAATCTACTTTCCTACCAGGAGAAGATAGAAGCAACAAAAATGGCGACGCATATCATGAGCCGGAACGACGAACAGTATTTTATGTTTCTTTACCAGTTAAAAAGCATTTATATCGAAGTTTTTTATCACAAGGAATTAAACTTCATCAGTGCTCTACAAGGATTTGATGATACTGCATTTTTAGCGCCTTACCTGGAGAAAATCGACCTGGAAGTTTCTTATTGATGGTGCGTGACCTGCAAATAAAAATCCAATAATACCGCAGTATCTTGGACGTTTACCAGCTATCGGGCTTACTTACCTGATGACAGCATCTAATTTTTCCCAGAGGTTATTTTGAAACTGAACGGGCACGTAGGTGCCATCAGTATTGTGTCCCATACGAACAACAACAAGACCTTTTGAAGGAATAATACTCAGAAGCTGACCATTCTTACCCATAGCTGAAAACATATCTGCAGGTGCTTTGGGGCAAAGTGATGTAGGAAACACGACCTGTGACTGTGGTAACATTGCAGATTCTTTCCCATTGAGCCACCAAAGGTAACCATACGAAAGATTGAGGCTTTGGGAAGCTGTAACCGAAGCGTTAAAGAAGCTGCTGTCTCCCAGCAGATCTGCATTTTCCCATTTTCCCTTTGCCAGCATTAAAATCCCAAACCGTGCCATGCTGCGCGGTGTACTCCAGTAGACATTACTATTATCTGCATCTGTCATCCACTGCCCATCCATTCCAATGCGTGACTTTAGCTTAGCATCAAAATACGTGGAGAAGGATTGACCGGTAGCATTGGCCACTACTTTCTGCAAAAGCGTATAGGATGCATTGTGATAAGCCCACCGGGTCCCAGCATCTGCTTTGTAAACCAATGCCTGGGGAGCAGTATTATTGGCATCACCAGTACCATCATCCAATCCACTGGTCATTGTCAGTTGGTGACGTACAGTAATGAGTGCTTCTTTCGCCGGAGGTACACTGGTCCAACCGTTGCCTAAGTACTGAGAGGTAGGGTTACTGATGTTGAGATGCCCCTCCTGTTGTGCTTTACCAACAATAAAATTGGTGAGGGTTTTTCCGGCAGAAGCCCAGTACCAAAGGCTGTTTTGGGTAAAAGGAGCATTGCCCTGAATTGTTTGCCCGAAATATTTTTCCAGGACAATCTTTCCGTCTTTCAGCACAAGAAAGGCCTTGGTTTGTTCATCCTCCAGAAAACTGTATAAAGCGGGCAGGTTGCCGGTATTCCAGCCTAAACTTTCCGGTGAAGTGGTTGCCCATATTGTGTTACCTATCGGCGGGAAATAAATTGATCCAGCTGATGAAATGTTCTGTTCAGAAGAGGGATCCTTTTTACAGGAAGAAAGTAAAAGAAACCCGGTAATTAGGAGAAGAACATTTTTCATAAGTGGATATTGACAATTATGCAATGAACAAGTTTAGTAAGGATTTGCGGCTGTTACAAATTATGATAAAAGAAATTTGTAGCGGCAGTTTATTGCCCTTGTGCTTTTTATCTTGTCCAATCACCTTAAAGTATGTAAAGGTTGCTAAAACACTAACATACGAGAGTGGTTGACTTGCATATCCGGCATATCATCTTTACCTACACTCCTGCCGCAGTAATCTATCCCTGCTATTGCAATGATCCTGAAGGAGTTTGTTTCGACTTAAAGATTTGAAAACGAAAAGAATATACGTGAATTACAGTTTCAGCCCACGGGGTACATTTAAATTCAATGTTAGTGAACGTTAGTAAATGGTTAATGCTAAAGGGTATGACAATGTTGTCCAATACCTTTGCCGGGCATAAATAATCGTGATACTATATTCATGATTACGGCCCCTGTTTTTACAGGGGCTTCTTTATGCCTTAGATGAGACCGCCAGTATAGTTCAGGATATTAACACCAGCATACTTCTATAGATTCACAGCATCTTAGATTAGTTCCTCACGGGCGGGGTTTATACTCTGCCCATTTCTGTTGCCAGTAAAAAGCCTCCGCAAGAGCAGAGGCTTGGTTATATCATAGTTGCACGTTTGGAGGAACGGGCTGACCTCACTTGCGATACTTACAAAGAGATTCGTGTTTAAATGGAAAGCCAGTTTCTGCCATACAAGGTAAACAAATTAGCGCACCTTGTAAAAAGCTAATGGCCTTTGCAAAAATACAAAGTTTAGTTACTTATGTATAAATATGTGTCAGGCTTTAACTAATAGAGATTGCCGTAGAGAAAAGAAAAAGGGCTGGATAGAAATCCTGCCCCGCTTAAAATCCAATATCCTATGAAAAACCAAGGCAAGAATACAACAAGATGCATTCAGTTGCAAGTCAGTGGAATAAGTTGGGGATAAGTTTTATAAAACGAGATGTAATCAGGCTTCTCAACCCGCCCTTCCATTGCAATTCGATTATGAAAAGTGAATTAATGCCAGGCCGGCTTACAACTAACTTTCTTTTTTTTCATCTATCATCATCGCACCATAGAAAAAACATGTTGCTGCCATGAAACTTTATACACCAATCTTGATCCATCCAAACAAATGGAATTGCCAGGTAATATCCTCCCCTAGCTTATGAACCTACCTTCGTGAAAGCCTGCTGCAAATCATTCTTGATATCATCGATATGTTCAAGACCCAGCGATATGCGCAGTAATCCCGGTTCAACGCCGGCAGAGCGTTGTTCCTGTTCACTCAGCTGCTGATGGGTGGTTGTTGCCGGGTGAATGATCAGTGTACGGGCATCGCCAACATTGGCAAGGTGATAAATGAGTTTTAAATGACCGACAAATTGATCGGCAACCTGGCTGCCCCCTTTGATTTTAAAAGAAAGCACCCCACCGAATCCATGTTTCAGGTATTTTTTAGCCAGGGCATGATACCTGCTGCTCGGCAATCCCGGGTAGCTTACGTATTCTACCTGCGGATGTTGTTCCAACCACGTAGCCAGCGCCAGTGCATTGTCAACGGTGCGTTGCATACGTAAAGAGAGGGTTTCCAGCCCCTGTAAAAAATAAAAGGCATTTTGCGGCGACAGTGACGTTCCAAAAGTCCGCAGGCCACTCACCCTTGCCCGAATAATAAATGCAATATTGCCAAAGGGACTCGAGGAGCCAAACACGTCCCAGAACTTCATGCCATGATAGCCTTCATCAGGTTCTGTAAACTGGGGGAACTTACCATTGCCCCAATTGTAGTTTCCAGCGTCAACGATGATTCCGCCGATGCTGTTCCCATGTCCGCCGATCCATTTAGTAGCCGCTTGTACCACTACGTTGGCACCATACTCGATAGGCCGGCACAGGTACCCGGCTCCGGAGAAAGTATTATCAACAATCAGGGGCAGGTCATGTTTCCTTGCGATAGCAGCTATTTGTTCAAAATCAGGAACGGCAAATGCAGGATTGCCGATGGTTTCTACATAAATGGCTTTTGTTTTTTCATCGATTCTGGTTTCAAAGCTTTCAGGCTTATCCAGGTCGACAAACCTGGCTTCAATGCCCAAACGCTTAAAGGAAACCTTAAACTGGTTATAGGTGCCGCCATACAAATAAGAAGAAGCAATAAAATTATCTCCGGGCAACATAATGTTGTGCAGGGCAATAAACTGTGCAGACTGACCTGATGAAACCGCTAAGCCGGCAACACCGCCTTCAAGCGCCGCCACCCTTTTTTCAAACACATCGGTGGTTGGATTCATGATCCGGGTGTAGATATTGCCGAACCGTTTAAGCATAAACAAGTCGGCGGCGTGTTGCGAATCTTCGAAAGTAAAGGATGTGGTTTGGTAGATAGGCACAGCAGCGGCATGCGTTGTGGGGTCAGGCTGATAACCTGCGTGTACTTGCAGGGTATCGAAATGTAAAGATTGATTGTCCATGGTTTCTGATTCGATTTTAAAATGAATAAACGAAGTCTTTATCTGTATGAATGCGCAAAGAAAAGATAGCTTAAGGCAAACGAATTGCTGCGTCAACCAAATTTACGTTCAAAAGAATTAGCATGGTAAAGCGTAATTCTTTATCGTGGGAAAAAGAGCGGCTTTCTGTTACGATAACAGACCAATGATTTGTATGCCAGGCATAGAAAGCATGAGGTTTAGATTGATTCATTCGGAAGAACAGGGAATGAAATGACCCCCGAAACCGTGTTGAACAAATACTATCGGTCAGAATGTGTAAAATTAAGTCGGTAGCAGGCCTAACAGGATATGCATTGCTGCAGAATATTTCAATGATTGTTTCTACTTTTTAAGGTGTGCAATACGGTTACCCATGATTCTCTATGATAATTTGTGCGAGTTGCTCCTCGTACTGCAGAATAAATTCAGGAGGTTTGGGAGTTTGTACGATTTTCCAGGTTCCCGCTCTTTCTTCCATGTGGAAGTGGTGACGCATTGTTCTACCGGTTGCAGAAACAAAATATATCATGCCCCTGGAGGTATAGATACGGACAAAACTAAATGCTACAACTCCTTCTGCTGTGTCTACATTTTTTCTGAAATCCAACATATCCATACATCTACGCAAAGATGGCGCCTGAAAAACCTTATAAAAGCAACCAGCCGAAAGAGGTATGCGGCTATGTTGATCGCTGATGATCACTAACAGAAAGCATTGTGTAGTTTGGCTGCTTTATGCTTGTGCCATCATTCTTCCTTCCGCAAATCAGTATACGAAAAGGAATACACTGGCTTTAAAAGAGCAAAACGGCCTGATCAGATTAAACAGTCAAAACCGAAGTTGAAAATATTCTTTCACTCGATTGGTTGAAAAAAGGATGAGTGGTTTGCCTTCGCAGAAACACTTTCCTAATTTCAGTTATACAACATTCCCATTCCCCATCGTAAAAAATCAACATGATCAGGAACCTGCTGCTGATTGCCTTGCGCAACTTCAAAAAAGACAAATGGTATAGCCTGCTCAACGTGCTGGGACTTACCATCGGCATTACCTTCAGCCTCTTCCTGATCTTTTACATTACCGACGAACTAAGCTTTGACCGGCACCAGAAAAACGCCGACCGCATTTTCCGCATCAACACCTATATCGAGGAAAAAGACAAAAATACCGACTGGACACTCACGCAAATGCCACTGGGTCCCCAGCTTAAAAAAGATTATCCCGAAGTAGAGGAAATGGTGCGTTTTGTTAGCAGGGAACGCACCTTGTTTAAAAACGGAGAGAATAGTTTTTATGAAACAAAAGCTTATTATGCCGACAGCACAATCTTCAAGGTCTTCTCACACAATTTCCTTGAAGGAAATGCAGGCACCGCCCTGCAGGCGCCATTCGATATTGTGCTGACAAAATCACTGGCCGAAAAATACTTTGGCAAAAACTCGCCGGCTGTTGGCAAAACCCTGAAATCGGTTTACGACACTTACCGCGTTAGCGGTGTTATCGAGGATGTGCCGGGAAACACCCATTTCCGGTACGACATGCTGATCGCCATGTCAACTTTCCTCCGGACCAACCAGGGCGGACAGCCCAACTGGGGCAGTTTTTTCACTTTTACCTATGTACTGTTAAAGCCGGTTGTCAACAACAATGCCTTCAACAAAAAACTGGAAACGGTTTACAAAACATTCGTGGAGCCCGTCTTTAAACCTTTCAATGTACGGATGCGCTACGATGTGCAAAATATCACCGCCATTCACCTTCACTCCAAACTGCAATACGAACCGGAAGAACTGGGAAGCATGTCCTATATCTGGACCTTTTCGGCCATCGCCCTTTTTATGCTGCTCATTGCCTGCATCAATTACATGAACCTGACCACGGCACGGTCGGCACGCAGGGCAAAGGAAATCGGTATTCGCAAAGTGGCAGGATCCAACCGCCAGCAACTGGTTTCCCAATTCCTCGGCGAGTCGATGCTGACAGCCCTGGCGGCTGTCTTGCTGAGTGTTTTGCTTATGCTCCTACTGTTACCTGTCTTTAATGCCCTTTCGGGAAAGGAATTTACCGTGGGCACTTTGCTACAGCCTTATCACCTGTTGCTGCTGTTGGCCGTGGCTGTTTTTACCGGCTTTATCGGGGGTAGTTATCCTGCGCTTTACCTCTCTGGATTCAAACCGGTCAGCATATTGAAAGGTTCGCTTTCCAAGGCTTCCGGCAATGTCACGTTGCGTCGCACCCTCGTCGTGCTCCAGTTCTCCATCGCCATGATCATGCTGATCTGCACCTGGGTGGTATACGCACAGCTATCTTACCTGCGCAAAAAAGACCTGGGTTTCGATAAGAACCAGGTGATGATGGTAACGGTGAATACCGGTGAGGACGAACGCAGCAAGATCTTTGCACTGAACAATGAACTCCGCAACCTGCCGGGCATAAAAGAAGTGGGTACGGCCAACAACTATCCCGGCTCTTCCGGCATCAACCTTAACCTCTTTACGGTAGAAACCAATACCGGCTATGTTGACAAAGGAGTGGAATGCTACAGCGTTGATGAAAAATATTTTGCCGCACTGGGTATTCCCATGGTAAAAGGCCGCAACTTTCAAAGTATCGCCGATACATTGCACAGCATCGTGGTCAACGAGTCGATGGTAAAACAGTTTGGCTGGCGTGACCCCATCGGCAAGCGGGTAAAATTCCCCGGTGATACTTCGGGCAACTACCTCGAAGTGGTGGGTGTGTTCAAGGATTTCAATCAGAAAAGCCTGTACAATCCCATTGCACCCCTGCTACTTTTTTATGGCCCCAACGGGAACATCATCCAGGTAAAAATGAATTCGGCCACACTCTCCTCCGCAATTACCAAAGTAGAAGCTGCCTGGAAAAAATTCTTTCCGCAACTCCCCTTTGAATACAAGTTCCTCGATGAAGATTTCAACTCGCAGTACGCGGCCGATCAAAAGCGGGGAAAAATCTTTGCTGCTTTCTCCCTGCTTACCATCATCATCACCTGCCTGGGCCTGTTGGGACTCACCGCCTTTACCACCCAGCAAAAGCAAAAAGAAATCAGCATTCGCAGGGTGATGGGGGCAAGTATCCTGCAGGTGGTTACACTCATTAGCCGGGGTTATCTCTGGCTGGCCCTGCTCTCTGTGCTGATTGCTTTCCCGGTGGCCTGGTACTTTATGAACAACTGGCTGCAGGTATTTCCCTACAACAATGGCTTGTCTGCCGTTCCGTTTATCTTATCAGCAGTAGTCATCATTGTTACTGCCATCGCAACAGCTGTTTTCCATTCTGCAAAAGCAGCCCTGGCCAGCCCGGCAAGAAACTTACGAACGGAGTAAATAAAATGCTGTTTGGATGTACTCTAGCTACTAAAATCATTTTAGAGATGCCTCGGGTAATCGCATCGGCTGCATGTTCAATCAAGAAGTAGGCGCAAGGGAAATGTTGCACGCCACCCGAAACAATGGAATGCTGTCTGCTTTTTAAGCAGCATATCGGTACATACCATCAATGGTATCAACATTTACCGTTTTATGGCCTCAACCATTTTATGGAAGATGGCCGTGTTCTCATAAACCCCATCAAACCACTGCGACCTGGGGCCGTAAGAAAAAACCGGTACCGGAACCCCGGTGTGATCGTTTGTTGAAAATTCTCCCACAATCCGTCCTTTTTTAAAATCACCTCCCGTAAGGGTTAGTCCTCCCGTTTCATGGTCACCAGTTACAATCACCAGCGTTTCGCCGTTGGCATCGGCAAATGCCATCGCCTCTCCTATTACGCGGTCGAAATCCAGGAGCTCAGACACCAGGTAAGGTAACCTGTTGGCATGACCCCCATGATCGATCTGTGCTCCCTCTACCACCAGGAAAAACCCTTCTTTGTTCTTTGATAAAAGAGCCGTTGCTTTTAGAAAAGCATTCACGGCCCAACTGCCCCTGCCTTCGGCGGCCGGTAAGGCTGCTTTGGGATCGGCTACCAGCAATGGTTTTTGCAGAACAGGAGAAATGCTGTCAACGGAGGAAAGCAAGGCAAAGCGGCTGCTTTTGAGTTTTGCTGAATCTGTGCTTTCTATGGGAAAGGCTCCCGCCAGCAAGTGAATGGAACTTTGCAATAGATCGTTGACGATTGCATCAAAACGGCTTCGTTCCGACTGATGGGCATAAAATGCAGCGGGTGTGGCATCCCTCACATCGCCTGTGGTGATAATGCCGGTCTTCATTTTACGTGCAGCAACTACCTGCGGCAAAAGACGCAGTTTTTTCCCTGTTGCATCCACTCCTACTGCGCGGTTATTGGTTTTTTGTCCCGACGAAAAGGCCGTGGCCCCCGGGGCCGAATCGGTGATAAAATGATCGGACGAACTGGTTTTGGAAAGGCCGCCGTGCCGCATGTTGAAAACATTCAAAGCGGCCTTGTTGGCGGTATAACCCGCATGCCACTGTGCCAGTCCGGTGCCGTCGCCGATCAGGAGAATGATGTTTTTAGGTGGCTTGTTACTGCCGTCGTTCCTGTATTTTGCTTGATAAGCCTTATGAGGTTTGGGATGGGTGTATTGCCTGTAGGGAAGAGATTCGAAAAATGAATGAATAGCTGCAACGTGGTCTGTATTGATAAAGTCAACGCCAGCCTCTATGTATGCATACCATGCATTCAGGTGGTCCGGCGCATTCCAGAAACGAATCTTCTTATTTTGTTTATGTGCCTGCTCAACCAGCCTGGTAAACGCTGCCCATTCTTTATCTACCATCTTGCCCTTGCCATTCCAGGTCGAAACATGTTTAAAGTTGCCACTCAGCATTTCTACCCGCTCCAGTTGTTCCGGTGTGTAGGTCTTTCGAAGGTCACCATCAAACCGTACCCACGCCGGGTAGGAAGAAAAGGCCGCTGCCGCTGGCCTGTTCCCCGAGATCACGAATTTCAGTGTTGGGGCAGACACCAAGGAGGGATAGTTCTTCACAAGGTTAACAAGTGCCTGCAAGGTGGTCAGCGAGTCGGATTTAATATCGATCATCAACTGCAGGGTTCTTGTGCTGTCGGGATAAACAGTACCACCATTTGCAAGAACACATTGCAAAAGGGGACGGAGGTAAAGAGAATCCAGGGTCCACTGTCGTGCCAATTGTGTGCTGTCGTGCGCCACAACCAGTTCACCGTTGTCCAGGAAAACATCGGCTTCGATTGAACCCAGTTGGTTCTTCCAGGCCTCCCAAAAAGGAAACGGGTTCTCGTAATCATTATGGGCATGTGCATTTGCAGTGGAATACAGTGTTGTTTGCGACCGGCTTTGAAGGCCAGGCAATAGTAAAAGGAAAAGGAAGAAACGGTACATGCGAAAAAGATACAAAAGGAGATTAAGAATCAGCAGTTGTCAGCAACCAATGATTGCCATATGAATTATGGTTCAAATTGCCTTTGTTCAGTATGAGCATAGCCGGTGTTTCAACCTTACCAACCCATCAAAAAGATGGCAGCTATGTCATTGCATTTACCTGCATACTGCTACTGATAAAAAAATGCCGGCAGGCCTGTGCTGCCGGCTTCTATGGCAAACGAAAAAAGAAACTTAATACCCTGCGTTTTGGGTAAGGTAACCAGGCAGGTTGCTGGCACCATCAATCGCCGTTTGCGGGATGGGAAACAGCCGTTTTTGCCGGTTGGCATCGGTTTTTTCCGTCCAGGAGTCTTCATACTTCCCAAAGCGGATCATATCTGATCTGCGTACCATTTCCCAATAGAGTTCAAAACCGCGTTCCCGGTAGAGCAGGTCAAGGTTAAGCGATGTGAGGGCAGGCGGTGCCGGCGGTCTTGCCGTGCGGGATGCTCTTACGGCATTTACATCAGCCAATGCACCCGCTTCATCGTTGTTCTTCCGCAGCCTGGCTTCCGCCCGCATCAGGTAAACGTCGGCCAAGCGAAGAATTACAATATCAGCTTCTCCGAAATTTCGTCCGCTTTGGGATTTGCGACTGAATTCATACTTCTCCACCCGGTAGCCCGAAGGATAATCGCTGCCAGCCGTCGTATAGTCCACCTGCTCGGTAAAATTCACCGGCAGTGTTGGTTTGTTGCGGGTATCATGATGCAGGGGACCTACTTTCATACTCCCGTCAGCACATTTCAAAAACACACCGTTTCGACGAATCAGGCCATACTGTTGTCCACGCAAAATTCCCCGGTTAATATGAAAGTTAGCAGCAGGTACACAGGTGTCTGCAGCATTGGAATAAATGCGAAGATTTTCTTTGTAAAAACGAGGGTCAACCGAAGGATCTGCCGGGGCGTATGCGTTTTTCCAGGTGCCGTAGTAGGTAGGTGTAATGGCCGGTCCGTCGGTGCCGTTAGCCGCAACAAACTCCGGCAGCGGAAACTGGTCGCCGGACAGGGAGAAATAAGCCAGTCGGTTATGACCATTCAACTCAGCCCGCTGATCAACGGCAAAAACTATTTCTTTATTGGAATGGTTATTATCATCAAAAATCGAAAAGTACTCCGGGGAAAACTGGTATTTGCCTGAACCAATGATTTTGTTGCAGTAATCAATCACCTTGTCCATATCCTCTGCCGAAAAAGTAAACTGGTTGGCATAAACATCATTGTACACAGCGCTGTTCAGGTGCAGCCTAGCCAGCAGGCCCCACGCGGCCTGCTTGGATACACGCCCATGGGTCACATCGCTTTGCAGGGATTGTTCTGCTGCCAGCAGTTCGGCCTTGATGTATTCCACGGCATCCTTGCCTCTTTTGATATCCGACAACGCGGAAGGATTCTCCTTTACAAACACTAACCCGAACATATCCAGCATCAGCAGGGAATAATAAGCCCGCATGGCCCTCGCCTCCGCAAGGAATACCGGGGCTGAAGCGTCATTCAGACCAGGGAGTGTATTGATAGCCGTAATAGACCTTGAAATTCCCTGCACCAGCAGGTTCCAGGTATTGCGGATATTGGGATCAGTGGTGGTAAAGTTGTGCGTATGCATGGCAATGTAGATGCCATTGTCGCCCCAATCAGTGCCGCCGCGGTAGGGAAGGATTGCTTCGTCGGTGGATATTTCCTGCAGGGCAAAATAATTGGTGTGCTGAAAAAGGTTGGGCAACAGGGCATAAACCGGGGCGATGATGCCTTCCGCAGCCTGTCGGGGTGTAAGGCCGACGGCGGATGACTCATCCAGTACCTGTTCGTTCAGTTTGGTGCAGCCTGCCGTGAAAAGAAGGGCGGACAGGGCCAGGCCGATAAATACTTTATTTTTCTTCATGATCATTTCCGTTAAAAGGTGATGTTGAAACCAACAAGGATGGTTCTTGCTTTGGGATAACTCAGGTAATCGATACCATACGAAGTGATACCATTGATGGTACGATCGGTATTCACTTCCGGGTCATATCCGTCATAATCGGTTATCACAAACAGGTTCTGCCCTGTCAGGGACAACCGCATGGCTTGAACCCATTTTGAGATACCAAGCGCCTCGGTGTTGAAGTTATACCCGATATTCAGGTTGTTGAGCCGCAGGTAACTGCCGTCTTTTAAGAAACGCGACGAAACGGGTGCTGCATTGTTCACAGCTTCTTCGGGATGGGCGATTGCCGCCGGTGTGGTATTCACTCCCTTCGAGAGCAGCAGTTTGTAGAAGCTGGCATTGGCCGTGTTATCGTAGATTTTGTTGCCGCTGACACCATTAAAATTGGCTGCAACGTCAAAACGTTTATACGACAACGTGGTATAAAAATTATAGGTCTTTGTTGGCAGGGCCGAACCAAGTGCCACACGGTCCTTGTCATTAACAATTCCATCTTTATTGACATCCCGGTATTGGCTTAACCCATTGTTGTCAAACCCAATGAATTCCTGTAAAAAGAAAGTACCAATCGGCTGGCCGTTGACATAACCATTGATGGTGGCCGAAGTTAAACCTGACCCGGAAGCCGACCCGGAAGGGATTACGGAATAAGGTGAATTTTCAACCACATTGTTGATAAAGGTGGCATTACCGCCGATCGTCCATAAAAGGTCTCTACTCAATTGCTGCCGCCAGGCCAGTTCAAACTCCACACCCTTGTTGATGATGTGCATGTCTTTCACGTTGGTCCATACGGTTGATGCCGGTTGAACCGGGTCGGCCGGGATAACCTCCAGCAGGATGTTGTTGGATACCTTGCGGAACAGGTCCACCGTACCGGATAGGCGTCCGCGGAACGCTTCAAAGTCAAGCCCGATGTTGGTTTGGGTAGAAACCTCCCACTGGATATCAGGGTTTGCAAGCCGTGTATACGAGGTACCTGCCGGGTAAGCTCCCGTTGGGTAGAGCGGATAACTTGTATTACCCGATACCTGCGAGGTAAACAGGGGCTGAGTGATCTTGGAAGGAATCTCCTGGTTACCGGTTTGCCCCCACCCTGCCCGCAGTTTCAGGTTGGAGAAAAGCGATTGCTGCAAAAAGGATTCTCTGCTCAGCACCCAGGCTGCTGAGAAAGATGGAAAAATACCGTACTTGTTGTTTTCACCAAACTTGGATGAACCATCCGCTCTTACCGTTGCGGTGAACAGATATTTGTCCTTGAACTGATAGTTCAGGCGGGAGAAAAACGACTGCAGTTCATTGATAACGGCATACCCTGTTGGCCGGTTATTGGCAAGGGTCAGTTCCTGGCCAATGCCGGGATTGTAGATGGGCTCTATGCCCGAGATGGGAAAATTATTGATGCTCCAGCCGCGGCCCCGAAGGGTGATTTTCTGATATGAATGACCACCCAGCAGAGTGTAGCGATGGTCGCCGGTGGTGCCGCTGTAGGTCAGATAATTTTCTACCAGGTAGTTACGGTTTTGGTTGGTGAGATTTACCAGACGCCCCAGGCGCAAAGGCACCTGGTTCGGCAATGATTGAATGTCCCTGTCGGCAGTGGAATTATCAACACCGAAGTTCAGTTTATATACCAGTCCCCTGGTGATGGTGAGTGAGCCGGAAAGGCTACCCAGAATCCGGTTGATGGTGGTAATGTCTTTTTCCAGTTCCAGCAAGGTCAGTGGATTGATGCCATTCTCAAACCGGAAGGGATTTCCGTTTGCATCCCGGGCGGGGATCGTGGGGTTATTAGAGATTGCCCCGCCGATCAATCCGCCAATATCCGGGCGAAGATTGACTGTATTGGCTGCACTCAGGTTGGCATCAATAGTCAGCCTGTCGTCGAGCAGCTTTTGTGTAAGGTTCAGGCGGCCGGTGTAGCGCTTCATGTCATTTCCTTTTAGTATGCCTTCCTGTAACTGCATGCTGAAGGAACCATAATAGGAAAATTTGTTGGCGCCACCGGAGAGCGAAAGATTGTGGTTCTGTGTAAACGCATTTCGGGTTACCTCTTTCTGCCAGTCGGTGCTGGCACCAAAATCCTGCAGGGTACCTCCCAGCTTTACCACTTCTCTTCTGTAATCATCGGCACTGAAAACCGGCAGCGCACGGGCCAGGGTGCTGCGACCACCGGTGAAAGTATAGGTCATATTGCTAAAACCAACCTTTCCGCGTTTGGTGGTGATCAGCACTACGCCGTTGGCACCGCGGGCACCGTAAATGGCTGTGGCCGAAGCATCTTTCAATACGTCTATCGATTCAATATCCTGTGGGTTGATAAAGCTCAACGGGTTGGTAGCGCCACCGGCTGTGGCATTGTCCAGCGCTACGCCATCCACCACAAAAAGTGGTGTGCTGCCTGTACGGATGCCACCAGGGCCACGCACTGTTATATTCTGTACGGCACCCGGCTCACCGCTGGCGGAGACTACACTTACACCGGAAATCTTTCCCTGTAGCAGTTCTTCCGGCGAATTGATGATACCCCGATTGAATTCCGAACTTTTGAGCGACTTTACCGCACCTGTCACATCCCGTTTGGCTGCACGGCCATAACCGACTACCACTACTTCTTCATTCACTGTGCCGTTGCCAGGATCCATGGTGATGTTCAGCGAAACCGCCTGGCCATTGAAGTCGACCATTTCTGATTTCTCACCAAAGCCTACATGCGAGAACAGGATTCTGTAACGTCCCGTGGAGGGAAGACTCAGGCGGAAGGTTCCATCCGAGGCCGTTTGAGTGGCCTGTCGGAAGGTGCCACCTTCACGGTTAACCGTAACTGATACATTGGGCATCGGCTCAGCTTTTTCATTGCGGACGACACCCGTAACCGAGGCATTGGTTTGGGCAAACAGGTGACTGGCAAGAAACATAAACGTTAGAAAGGAGAAGAGGCTTTTCCAAATGCAGCTTTGTTTCATTTTCTATGGCAATTAGAGGAGTGACAAAGGTTGAGATAAACGAGTGCGGAAAGCTATTAGCAATATTATTGATTTATTAAGGAAAGTTTAAGCGAAGGTTATTAGGTCTTGTCCACATGATAATCACATTGGATAGCGGTCGATGAAAAAAATGTTTATCACAATTGAAAAACATTATCCTTCAGACCCGACAAGAACCACCTCACCAGGATGATTGTTTCCTTTGAATTGATAAGATGCAGGTAACAGGAAAGGCTTTTGGATATCTACCGAGTCCATGGCTCCTCGTGCATACATTTGAATGTTGACTACCCAACAAATAGCCGCTCCACCATCCTTTTGGTTGCTTCGCCGTGCATCTTATTAATTTTGAGAGTGCGATGTTCCCATCAAAGCGGTATATCTCTCCCATGAAGCTTTTCAAAACCTGGTGACATTATCACATGGATATGATTTCTGCTTAGAACTTCAATGTTGGCGGCAGGTACTTTCGAACCAGGTTTTCATAATACGGCTGAAGCACTTTCCAATCTGGCGGCGTCGGACTTTTGGAATAAAGATCATACGGGTTGAATAGTTTAACCCATTCAAACATTTTCCGGTCATGGTCGTCAAGCAGGTAGTCATAGGCATTCTCCCTGTGCTGTGCATAAAAAGAATGGTAACGCAACATGTACAAGGCCGGCTCCGGAAGATAGTCCTTCATCATCTGGTAAATGTATTCATCATGTCCCCAGGACATGTAAACGTTCTTCAACCCGCAGTTGGGTGTATAAACGCCATACTTCGTATTGTACCTGGGATCAGAATAGTCAGAACAATGCTGGAAAAACTCTGGGTAAACAATTTTATCGGAATAAGCGCAACCTACCGGGTAGGTATCTCCTACCACCGCCCATTGCGGTTCTCCGAAAAGGCAAAGCACTTTGCCCATGTCATGCATTAGACCCGCCAGCACCATCCAGTCGGGGTGCCCATCCTGCCGGATGGCTTCTGAGGCTTGCAATAGATGTTGCATTTGGCTCAGGTCCGTGTCGGGATCCGAGTCATCCACCAACTGGTTCAGGAATTCAAAAGCATCCCATACCGTCATTTCTTTTTTATTGAAGGCCAGAAACTCTTCCCTTTTTTGTTGCACGAATGCATAGGTCTGGTAGGTATGGTTTAACCGGTAGAATTCCTTTACCGTATCCCGTTCAGGATTGTCGTAGTTGCGGTAGGCTTCTGTTTCTTTTTCTTTTGCAATAGACTGTGGATCGGGATAACGCTTTAACAGGTCCTCTTCCCATTCATCGAGGCTTTTTAAAGGAGCATTCACGGCAGTTGATTCATGCATAAAAAAAGGTTTAAATTGTTCCTGAATTTGAAACAAACGCACGAATTACGATTTTGCCATTGATGGTCTTCACAGGTTTACGTTAGCAGATATAAGTAGCAGCAGTTGTTTTAGCAAGCATCGTCGAAATCAGTGCGAAATTGACATGACTAAAGTCATATTTTTTAATCATAATCCGAACCCAGGAACCAACTTTATTCACGAAACCGTTTTCGAAAAAACCATTAAAAGTTACGCTGCTGTATGAACCCTGTCAACATTCGACTTCTTGCCAGTGAACTCAACCTGTCTATCGGCACGGTTTCAAAGGCACTGAAAGACAGTTATGAGATCAGCGGCGAAACCAAGAAAAGAGTATTGGCGCTGGCAAAAAAGCTCAACTACACTCCCAATCCCTATGCCAGCAGCCTTCGAAGAAAAAAGAGCAATACCATTGCCGTTGTGGTACCCGAGGTAGCCGATTCTTTTTTTTCATTGGCCATTAAAGGCATTGAAGAAATCGCACAGGCAAAAGGTTACCACGTCTTGATCTACCTGACCTATGAAAGTCCTGAAAAAGAAAAAAAGATCCTTGAGGATTGTAAGAACGGAAGGGTTGATGGTGTGCTGCTTTCTGTATCAGCGGAAACCTGTTCTGCAACCTCGATCGAGGAGCTGCATGCTGCGGAAGTTCCATTGGTTTTCTTTGACCGTGCACTTGAAGGACTGAAAACAGCCAAGGTGCGGACGAACGACTTTGAATGCGGGTATATGGCCACGCAACACCTAATTGAACAGGAATGCCGTCGCATTGCCTTCCTTTCCATCTCCCAGCAGCTCGACATTAATTTAAAACGGCTGCATGGCTACCAGGCTGCCTTAGCGGCATCGCAAAATACTAACCAGAACAGTCTTGTTATTCCATGTACCAACAATGATGAAGAAAATTATGTTATTCTATCGGAACTGATGAAAGGACCGCAAAAGCCAGATGGTGTCATTGCTTCCGTAGAAAAACTCATTACACCATTTTACCGTGTATGTAACGACTTGAATATTGCCATGCCTGCAGAGGTAAAACTGATAGGCTTTTCAAACCTGCCGACAGCAGAAATTTTACGTCCTGCGTTAACTACCATCACGCAGCCTGCCTTTACAATGGGAAAAGTGGCGGCCACTATTTTGTTCAATGTCCTTGGGAAACAAAATTACCGGTTGCAGGAAGAAGACATTGTTGTACCGTCTGAGCTACATCTTCGTGTTTCAACGGCTAATGAATAATCGCTGTTTTTAAGAACGTAGCAAGGAGCCACTTTCAGCTATTATCAGCTTCTGTTTCCGAAGGTTTATATACCTGATTCATTTAGTGGCGTTTAGAATTGAAACTGCTATTCAGCTATCAGCCCAACAAATTGTTTCCAGTGGGCAATATTACAATAAGGTGAAGAATACCGGAATCGATCCAATTACTTTCTTCTCTATACGATGCGGTCTTTAAAGGCTTTTGCCACTGCTTCGCTTTTGCTGTTGACGTGCAGTTTTTCGTAAATCTTTTTAATGTGACTTCTAACCGTATCCAGTGCAATGAACATCTCCGATGCAATCATTTTATAACTATAACCATCCACCAGCAACTGAAGGACTTGTTTTTCGCGGTCCGAAAGGTTGTAATCTTCACCCCGGTGATGATTCATGGAGGAAAACATTTTCAGCACCTGTGTGGCAACTGATGCTGTCATGGGGGCGCCGCCGGTTTGCGCTTCGGCTATGTATTCCAGCAGACGTGCCGGCGGTGTTTTTTTTAGAATGTAGCCGTTGGCGCCGTTGGCAATGGCCTGAAAGACGTTATGGTTATCATCGAACACCGTCAGCATTAAAATTTTTACATTGTCGTTTATCCCCCTGATTTTCTTTAATCCTTCAATGCCATTGGTGCCAGGCATGTCAATATCCATCAGTACTACGTCCGGCGCATATGCTGCTACCTGTTCCTCTACATTGTCGCAGTTCTTGAATGCTGCCAATACCTCAAACCCGTCGGAGCCGTTTATCAGCATCGTCAGCCCTTCACGGAGTTGCGGATTATCTTCATATAAAAGCACTTTTATCATATAATCAATTTATATGGTCAAAAGTACACCCACGCTATTTAGAAGACAATCACATATTGATGTGCAAATCAAACACGCCTAAGTTGCCCTACCCACGAACTTTTGAGTTTTCTTTTCCAACCACTATTCAGTGGGTAGCAATAGCCGTACTGCCGTACCCCTACCCTCCTGGGAGTGGATGTGTAGTTTACCTTTCAGGCTGGTAGCTCTTTTCTGCATGTTGCCCAGGCCATTTCCTTCGTCCGTAGCCGCCACGTTAAAGCCGGTCCCGTTATCTTTTACCAGCAGGGACAACACCTTGTTTTTCGTATTGATCTCAATCCAGACATCACTCCCTTTCGAATATTTTGCCGCGTTGTTCAGCGCCTCTTTGAACAGCAGGAAAAAATCCCTTCGGGCTTCCATGTTCAGCTTTAACTGATACACTGATTCATCCACTTTGAAATGCAACGAAATATCTTTTGCTTCCAGAATATTGGTGGCAAATTCCCGCATGCGGGCCACCACACGCTGCATGCTGTCGTTGGCAGGTTTGATGCTCCATACAATATCATCCATGGCTTCCATCATCCGCTGGCTGTTGTCGCTGATCTTACTCAGGTAGGTTGCCGTTTTTACAGCATCGGTGTGCATCTTGCTTTTTGCCATCGAACTCAGGATGTTGATGGTGCTGAGTGTGCTGCCCATATCGTCATGCAGGTCCCTTGCCACACGGCTTCGTAGTTTTTCCATTGCCAGCAACCGCTGTATGCGGAGATTATGCAGGTAGTAAATGGCAGCAATGATCAGCCCAACAAGTACACCGACAAACCAGGATGTTTGCCAAAAAGGCGGTGTAATCACAATATGCAAACGGGTGATGGCAGGAGAACGAACCCCGTCAATATTTTCGGCATATACCTGGAACGCATAATCGCCGGGGGGAAGCAAGGAATAGTTGCGGAAATTGTTGCCATCGGAAACGATCCAGTCTTTATCCACGCCATCCAGTTTAAAATAATAAGTTAGCCGGTTGTTTTGCTGGTAGCTAAGCGAAGAGAAATAAATGCTGAACGAGTTTTGATCTGCTGCCAGTTTGATCTGATCCTGTTGAAGCAAGGAATCAACGGGCAGAAACTGATTGAACAATTTAAAATCCGTGATCACTACATCGGGTGGCGTTTGATTGGATGCAAGGTTAGCCGGTTGAAAAAGCAGCAACGCATTGTCGCCGCCAAACAGGAGGTAATTGTTCTTGGTACGATAGTCTGCTGAAACGGTTTGGTCGGCAACATTGATGCCATCCCTTGAACTATATGTTGTAATGCGGTTATTGCGTGGATTGTACCGCGAAAGGCCGTTGGGTGTAATAAACCAAAGATGACCCGAGGTATCGGTACGTAAACGCAGCACATTGTTGGAAGGCAATCCATCTTCAAACCGGAGCAGCTGTACGGTACCTCTTTTTTTGTTGATAAAGTTCAGCGCACCGGCCGCATACACAATGGTACTGTCGTTTAGCTGTTCAATATCCCGGCCGGTGTTGGCATAGAGTCCTGTCTTGCTTCCATCAGCCGTATAGTGACGAATGATCCTCTTACCATCAGTATCCAGGCAATACAACCCTTTTTCCTGTGTAGCCAACCAGATCAATCCTTCTTTGTCAAAAAAGATTTTATAGATGATTGTTCCAATATCCAGCATTAATGTGAACTGCTTCCCATCCCATTTTAGCAAGCGTCCACTTTGTGTGGCCAGCCAAAGGTTTCCCTTTTCATCTTCCGTTATATACCGGATTGTGGATTGACCGGCCTCCGGTGGAAAAAGATAATCCGTTTTGTTTGTCGCCGGGTTGTGTACAAGCAGCACACCGTAGTTGCACCCAATCCATACCTTGCCTGTAGCCGTTTGCCGGCAGATTGTCCAAGTCAGCTTCACGGCATCTTTTGCCAGATGCGGCCAATGCGCCGGCGGCTTTAAATGGAAAGCAAGTTTTCGCTGCTGAAAGTTATTGTCCAGTGCCAGTACGCCATTGCCCCAGGAGGTAATCCACATTTCACTGTTTGGCATCTCCACCATGTCTGAGATGTTGTTTTTGGCTCCGTCTTCCTTCAATAAAAAATTGATCACAGCAAGGTTACTGGCACTGATGGAAGTAAAGTACAATCCTTTGTCAGTGGCTATCCAGATGTTACCATCTTTATCTTCCAGCAGTTGGTAAACCTGCGAGTATTCAATGCTGTTTTTCTCCCCATCTTTTCTACTCCGGTTGTAGTGAAAACGTTTGGCAGCCGCGTCCCAGTTGAACAGGTTATTGACACCGTAGATCCATAGTGTAGACCGGGAGGTTTCAAATAAGAAGTTGTATTCGGAATAACCGGTTGGACCGCTGTTCAAACCCACTGTATCCTTTTGCAAAAACATCGTACCGGTACTGTCAAGGCAGTACCGTACCTGCCCTACAATATTCTTTGGCCAGGCAAACACCCAAAAGCGGCGTGACTTATCAATATAGAATTGCGTAGGATTTGCATTCAGCTTTTCATTTACCAGCAATGGAAGGTTCTCTGGATTGAAGTCCTTGTACCACATTTGCCCACTCTTCCGGTCGTACACGCAAAGGCCTTTTTCGCAGGCAAACCAAACCTGCTGCTTTACAGGATCATCATGCACGCCGATCAGGGAAGGAACATAACCCGCTGGAAACGGGAAGGGCTTGTCATCTACAAACGAGGCTTTTGTTTTATCATAGCGCAACACGCCATAGCGAAACACCAGCAGGAAGATGTCACCTTTCGAATCTTTCCAGAGCAGCTGATCGGAACGTGCATTCAAAGGCTTTGCCGTGTGAACCGGTATCTTTTTATAAACATACGTGGAAGGATCGAAAATGCCGAACTCACGAAATGCACCCAGGTTTAAAAACAGCTTTCCACCTTCCGTAGGAATTATCTGCGATACCACGCTATGCGGCAAAATATCACTTCCCTTTGTCAGGGGTTTGACATGAACAAACTTGGTTCCATCAAAACGCTGCAGGCCGTTCGCGGTTCCTACCCAGACATATCCTTTCGCATCCTGGTGCAGTGAACTCACCACATTGCTGGTGAGTCCCAGGTTATCATCGATTGTAAAGCGGGTGAAAACAAAATCCTGTTGCCCCGAGGAACAGTAGGTGGATATAAGCAGCAGTATGACAAACAGGACACGCATCAGCAACAACAAATCTAATAAATGTTAGTCCCCGGCAAAATGCCGGCAGCAAAACCACATGAATATGTGTATGTGTGCTGAACAGGTGCCAATCATCTTCTTTCGTTGCGGTATGCGGCAAGAAAAACAGCATGGCCATTCTTTGTAAGGAAAACAGTCAAAAAAGCAGCTGTACTAACACATTTATGTTAGCCTGAAACTACTGCTGCGCCATCTTTCACATCATCATGCGATTTCCAAGGGGCAGGCCGGAGATGATCTTTGTGAGCGACAAAAACTTACCAATTAAACCCTCAATTGTCAACGCCAAAACCTTTTTACATGAAACAGATTTTACCCTTCAGATGGCTTTTTACAACGCTCTTCATTACTCTTCTGCAAACACTTTGCAATGCCGCCTTTGCGGCTGCACCCACCAAACCACCTGCTAACATTCAATTTAGTTATACCGACGGTGACAGGATCCGTATTTCCTGGGCAAACGGCGACGGCACCGGCAGGATCGTTGTGATACGCAAAGATGCGGCTGTAACGGCGCTTCCTGTAAACGGAACCACTTATACCGCCAATACGGTTTTTGGATCGGGATCAGCGATTCAGCCCAACCAGTACGTTGTGTATGCCTCCGGTGTTCCCTCTTCCGTGGATGTTACCGGTCTCTTACCCGCAACAAAATATTATGTGGCGGTGTTTGAAAGCAACGGAACTGGTTTTCAAACCGAGTATTTAACATCATCCTATGCGACATCGCATTTTACGACTGCCAGTGCGCCCCTGAAACAGGCATCAGGGATTGTACAAACTGAAGTAACCGGAAACAAGATCAACCTCAAATGGACAAACGGCGACGGGCAGGGACGCATCCTAGTTGCCCGCAAAGGTTCTCCCGTTAACATTAATCCCGTTGACCTGACGGTGTATGACGATAACAGCACTTTTGGTAGCGGCTCACAGATCGGCAGCGGCAACTTTGTTGTTCAATCGGGCTGGATGAACACGGCTTCTATCACCGGGCTGGAAACCAGCACCACTTACCATTTTGCGTTGTTTGAATACAACGGGAACTATGGCCCGGTTTACCAGACAACAACACCGGCCAGTTTTTCCGTTTCAACAGCGGCCCGTCCCACGGCCCCGGCAACGGGCATGGCTTTCAGCAGTATAGAAGGCAGTGAACTTACCATTAGCTTTACTTCCGGCAACGGAACCAGACGGATAATTGTAGCCCGTAAAGGGAGTGAAGTGACAGCCGTTCCGCAGGATGGCACCGGCTACACCTCTCATCCTGTTTTTGGCAACGGTGCAGATTTGGGTAGTGGCCAGTATGTTGTTGGTACGGGTACCAGCAACAGCTATAAAATCCAGGGGCTGCAACCCGGAACAACCTACCACGTAGCTGTATTTGAATTTGACGGTGAAGGAACGACAGCAAGGTATCTTACGTCTTCATTTCTGAAAGGCTCCAAAGCAACTGTCGTGGCGCCAACCTTACAGGCTTCCAAGATTGTTGTCACCGACATACTGACCACATCGGCCAAGATCAGTTTCACAAGAGGGAACGGTGAAAAAGCACTGGTCGTAGTAAAAGAAGGTTCGCCAGTGGATGCAACACCTGCCGATCTTACTGCCTATGCGCAAAGCACCAATTTCGGCGGTGGCGGGCAAATCGGGAATGGGAACTACGTCATTGCATTCGGCAGTGCGGCTTTCACCTCCATTGCGGCCTTACCCACCAATAAAACGTTTCATGTAAAGGTATTTGAAGCCAACGGCAACACGTTTCCCATGTACAACACCACCAATGCACCGGAGGCCAGTTTTTCTACCAGTGCCCGACCTTCCACCCCGTCTGCAGACATTGACTTCTCCTATATCGAGGGCAATTCCATGCGCATCGGCTGGAAATCCGGAAACGGTATCAAGCGGATCATCATTGCCCGGGAAGGTGCTGCCGTTACGGCCTTGCCACAGGATGGCATGAATTATACGGCCAGTGCCAACTTCGGCAGCGGACAGCAGATTGCTCCCGGTGAATACGTGGTATACAACAACAACGGCGGCAGCATGTACATGAATGCCCTGCAACCCGGCAAAACCTATCATGTTGCCATTTTCGAATACAGCCTGGATGGTATACAACCTTATTACCTGACAGCCAGCTTTCCGGCAGCCAGCAGGGCTACTGTCAGCGCACCAACACAGGCACCAACCAACATTCATTACACCAACATTTCCAGCAACTCCATTACTGTTAACTGGACGAGTGGCAATGGAAACAGGCGTATCCTGCTTGCAAGGGCCGGATCACCGGTTACAGCTACGCTGGAAGACCTGAAAGGCTATACTTCGGGCTTAACCATCGGCACCGGTTCCAACCTGGGAAATGGCAATTATGTGATTACAAGCGGTGACATTACTTCGGCCAACGTAAATGGATTGCAAAAAGGCACCCGCTACTATTTTAAAGTGATCGAATACAATGGCTTTACCGGTCCGGTTTACCTTCAAAGTACAGTTCTTACAGGTGATGCGGTAGCTGCCGCCAGACCTACAACCGGCGCTACGGATCCGAAAACTAATAATATCGAAGGAAACAGCATCCGTTATTCCTGGACCAGCGGCAACGGCGAAAGAAGGGTGGTGATTGCAAGAGCAGGGGCAGAAGTAACATCGATTCCGGTGGACGGCCAGCAGTACACGGCCAATGCAATCTTCGGCAGCGGACAGCAACTGCAAGCCGGGGAATATGTTGTGGCTGACGGCAACCTGACGTCTGTTGACCTGAAAGGCCTGCAGGCAGGAACAACGTACTTTATCAAGGTTTTTGAATATGATGACCTTGGCACCAATGCTGCCTATAATACAACCCATGTTCTCAGCTTTTCAGAAAAAACCCTGACAGCTCCTGCCATTCAGGCCAAGGATGTGACAGGGTCGGGTGCAACCGCCAGCACGGTCAATGTTGGCTGGACCATTGGAAACGGGCAAAAGCGCCTTGTTATTGGCAGGGCCGGTGCACCGGTGAATGTACTTCCGTCGGATTATCTATCGTATTTGGCGAACACCGCTTTCGGATCGGGAGCCAATCTTGGTGACGGCAATTTTGCTATCTACAGCGGAACAGAATCCTCCACGACAGTTACCAACCTGCAGGCCGGCGTCACCTATCATTTTGCCGTGTTTGAATACAACGGCAACACAGGTCCCGTTTACCTGAAAACGGCTTCAGCAAAAGGCGAAATCACCACCATTGGCCCGCCAACTGCTTCCGCGTATGACCTCCATTTCACGAACCCTTTGTCGATCGGTTCTGTTCAATTAAACTGGACAATCGGAAGTGGTCACAGGCGGTTGGTGATTGCAAAAGAAGGCAGCCCGGTTGACTTTACACCTGTTGATAAGGTCATGTACACGCCGAACAGTTTCTTTGGTTCAGGCCAGATGGTAGGCAACCAGAATTATGTTGTCTTCAGCGGTACCAACAACTTTGTCAACGTGACCAACCTGGAAAAAACAAAGACCTATTATTTTGCCGTCTTTGAATACAACCTCTTTCCCGATGGGCCCCGTTACCGCATCACCAATATACCCACTGCGTCTTTTGTTGGCGCCACCCTCCCGGTAACCTGGATTTCATTTACAGCAACAAAGCAAAATGCCGCTGTGCAGTTAAGCTGGAAGATCGTGGAAAAAGACAATGCCAGGTTTGAAGTAGAGCAGAGCGAAAATGGCAGCCTTTATCGAACAGCAACAAGCATCGCATCGAAGGGAGATGGTGAAAACAGCTATCAGTGGGTAGACAAGCAGGCAAAAAGCGGTGTTCAGTTCTATCGCATCAAACAGGTTGATTTCGATGGAAAGTATTCCTACTCGCCTGTTGTAAAAACAACGGTTGATCAAAAAGGTTCAATGGAACTAAAGCAAACAGTAGTAACCACGCAAGTGCTTGTCACCATCAATGATCCGCAAGTGGCCAGGGGCCGCCTGTTCATCAGCGACGCCTCTGGTAGAATGCTACAGCAGGTGCAGGCAAAGGCCGGTGTAAATACCCTTTCAATAGCTCACTACAGCGCCGGTATCTATTTCATCAGCTATGGAAGCGAGACAAGCAACCTGCAGACTTTCCGGTTTGTAAAACAGTAGGTGTTGTTTTCATGATTGCAAAGCCTTGTACAATGTACAAGGCTTTTTTTATCAATCATAGTGCGAATTATCTACTGACGCTTTCCTGCTACTCAATTTTTGGAGTTGTCACGCCTTATATATTCCAGAACGATTTTGCACACGTAATTCAGCTGTATTGAATGGCATGATGCTGTACGAGCTACTGATCATAAAACCAGATTCACCCTGGCAACGAGATGAATTTCAAACATCAACATTGGATCGTGCAGCAATGCCAACTGACGTTTTTCTCCTCGACTATTACAATTCGAATAAGTTATCATAGCAAATCTGTTTTCAACCCATGCCTCGTCCATAATACGACTGTACTGTTATGCCGGGAGAAAATCTTTTTTTGCCTTTAAGTGCATCAGAATCGATAGCTAACTATAATCGCAAAAAGAAAGGATTGCCGAAGCAATCCTTTCGTCAGTTAAGATGAATGCATCAAAAATTAGTCAACCACCCATACCCTTACAAATTGAGGAATGATGGTTTCCCCATTGTCAAGCGTGAGGATAAAATAAAAAGCTCTTGCCAATAAAGCATTGGAGGCCGGAGTGGCGGTAGTGGCTGTTTTTGTTTTATACTCGGTAAAGCTGGTTTCAAAAGTAACCGAAGTACCGTTTCCTGGAATTGGTGTATTGGTATACAAACCGGAAGCACTTACCGTAGTTGCTGTTTGGATTGGCGTAAAGTTACCTGTTGAAGCAGCTGCCACCTTGGTGATTTCCTTGATGGTGCGGCCACTGTTGGCCGGAATCTGTAAGGTGATCGTGATCTTGTCTTCCGCCTTTGAGGCCTTTACAGTAGGGTTGGGCCTGTAGTCAAACACATTGGAAACGGTAACCGGAATATCTGGCCTGAAATCACTTAATGGATTAAGGCCTTCTTTTTTGCAGGCACTAAAACCCAGCACAAAAAGGGTGAAGAAGAGAAGAATGGAAGTTTTATTGAACATGATTCTTTTGTTTTATTGTTTTATAAGCCCCACCAAACCTTTTCATTCGTCCGTGGCCTGGGGTTCGGTTGGTTAGGATTTCTTTGTCTTTCCGTATCTACATAAGGATACCTTTTGGGCAGTGTGTTCGGATCATCTCCCGTTACATTCAGCGCCAGTTCCAAAGGAGGATAACCGGTTCTGCGGAAATCATTATAGGCTTCAACACCATTTCCTACCCAGGCAATGTATTTCTGCGTGATGATCTGTTTTCTTTTTTCTTCATCCGTACCACTGAGGTTTACAACATCCGGGTTATCGTTAAAATAGGTGTTGATCTCGGCTTCTGTCATGCCTGTTTTACGCATTGAAGCCTTGATGCCTTCCTGGTACAAAGCATTCGGATCACCGGCAGTTCCAAACAACAAGGCAGATTCGGCAAGAATAAAGGCACGCTGAAAATTGGTGATCAAACGAACAGGTGCTTCGCCTGATGTACCCACCACATACGTTCCATACCGGGAGCGGGTAGCTAATACTGGCGCTGCTACAGCTTCGCCATTGTTAAAGCCCCTGAAAACACCTCCGGGTTTTGTATAATATTTTGCCAACCGAACGGTATCATTGAGACTTTGCATAAGATTCAAAAACCGTGAACTCATCATTTCTTCATTGGGTCTGTTGGCATAGTCAAACGCATACATCGGGTTTTGATTCAAGGACGAACTTCTGAACGACACCTGGAAGTCCTGCGAATTGTCTTTAATGTAGTTATCACCTGCTAAAACACTGTTGATTACCGAACGGGTGGTATCCGGAGCCACATTGCTTACCTGCATGGCCAGCTTTAACAGCAATGTATTTCCCATACGTTTCCATTTAGCCAGATCCCCTCCATAAGCAATATCATCGGTGCCGGGTTTCAGTGCACTGTTTTTTTCGAGGTCGGCCAACCCTTCTCTTACAAGGTTGAACAGGCTTTGGATACCGGCTTCATTGTTCCCCAGATAAATGTCCCTTTGATCATCAAACCGTGGCTGTTGATACTCCAGCCCATAACCTGCCTGTGAGTAAGGCACATCACCAAAAAGGTCCGTTGTAAGCGCAAACATATACGCCAGCTGCAGTTTTGCAATACCGGAATAGGCGGGGCTCTCCCCTTCTGTTTTCCGGATCAGTGTGCGCAGGTTACCAATGGTACCATAATACAATTCACTGTTCCATTGGTTTTCAAAAGAACCCTCCAGGCGGTAACCGTCAAAATCGTCCGGATCGCCTGCAAGGCCGGCGTTGTATTGTACGAGGATGGAAGCTGCTCTGCCCAATTGGTTTCCATTGGCCCAGGCCGTACCAATTATTGTGTTGGGCAGCATCAATCTTGCCGGAACATCCGTTGGGTTGTTCGGCGTTTCATTTACATCAAGAAATTTTTGGCATGCACTCAAAGACAGCGCACACAAAGAGAAAATGAGTATTCGTTTCATTCTGTTTAAATGCTTTGTGATTAAAAACTAACGCGTAAACTGGCACCAAGGCTTCTGGTGGTAGGCGCACTTTGCAGTTCCAGACCTCTTAGGTTTCCTGCGCCCTGGGTGTTGATCTCCGGATCAAATGGTGCATTGGGAGCATAATAGAAAAGGTTTCTGCCAAAAACGGTGAAACGGGCACCGGAGAAAATTTTTCTGCCGGCAATTGTTCCCGGAATATCCACGCTCAGCGATACTTCCCGTAGGCGCAAAACAGTGGCATCAAAAACACCCATATCGCCAGCGCCGGAAGTTTGCCCCATTCCTACCCAATATGTTTGCGCAGGAATCTGGATATTATTCGGAACATATTTACCATCGGTCGTTTCGATTACACCAGGGAAAATCCTTGGCAGGTCCCTGTCTTCACCCTGGATTTTTAAAGCACCAAGGTTTCTGTATCCAATCACACCCCAGGAGACGATATCACCACCCTGCTTGTAATCCCACAAAAAGGAAAATGATACTTTACCGTAGTTGAAGGTATTGGTAAGACCCGCAATAAAATCACGGTTTGGATCAGCAATCACCTGACCGGCAACTGTACCCAACGGTAAACCATTTGCCGGGTTGATCAGCAGTTGACCATCGGGGCTGCGTTGCCATTTATTTCCTACAATCACACCATAAGGCTGTCCTTCCATAATAGTTGGCAATGCACCTGTAAAACGGTTACCATTGATGCTGAAAGAGGTAATGCCACCGCCTATTTCTACCACTTTATTGCGGATCCGCGTAAAGTTGGCACTTACATCCCAGGAGAATCGTTTGCTTGCTAATGGTCTTGCATTGATCAATAATTCAACCCCCTGGTTGGTCATTTTACCCACGTTGGCTGTTTTAGTTAAAAAGCCAGTGGAGGCAGGTACACCAACGTTCACAATCTGGTCGGTGCTGGAGGTATAAAAATAGGCGGCATCAAGGCTCAAACGGTTATTGAAAAACCCGATATTGATACCACCTTCATAAGAAGTTGTAAATTCTGGTGTCAGTTCATTGTTAGCGATACGTGAGCTTTGGCCCCAGCCTGGTATGGTACCAAACGGAAAACCAAATTGGGCGACATTATTACCAAAGCCACCGGTAACATATACGTTGTCCAACAAGAACGGATCTGCATCCTTACCTACTTTGGCAACGCTTGCCCGCAGTTTACCATAGCTTAATACATTGGACTTAATCTGCAATGCATCGGTAAATACAAAAGAGGTTGAAATACCCGGATAGAAGAAGGTGTTATTGGCTTTCGGTAACGTAGAAGATTGATCGACCCTTCCGGTCAGTTCCACGAAGAGGTAGTTGTTGTAGGCAAGGGAAAGTTGCGCATAATAACCTAGTAATCTTCTGACGTTGTTTGTTTCGCCGGACTGGTCAAACTTGGAAGCATTGGCTACGTTATAGTAGTTTGGAATGCTTAAGCTGTCAGCCTGTATATAAACATTCTGATAGGTTCTGTTGTTGATGTTCTGACCCAGCAAAAGATTCGCATTTAAACCATTGGTCAGGAAATTGTTTTTCTTAGCCGAGATCAGTAGATCGCCGTTCAGTTCACTGCGGAAAAAGTTGTCTTCAATCACACGGCCTGCGCCACCGGGTGCAGCAAAGGAATTGATGGCAACAATTTTTTTACGGCGATCGGTATAGGCATCCACTCCCAGTCGGTATGCCACACTTAACCAGTTCAGCACATTGTAATCGAGACGGATGTTACCGATTGCCCTGTGTACGGTACTGTTGACAGGATCTTCAAATGCACCAAAATAGGGGTTGTTCCGGGTGCTGCTGAGGGGCCAGTTATTCGTGCCGTCAGGGTTTTTATAATTGTTCCTATAGGCGGGTAAATTGAAGCTTCTTGGAACGGAAAACAAGGTAAACAATGCACTGTTTGTACCATTCCCCTGTGTGATGCCACGTTGCCTGGAGTTTACATAATTGGCAGAAGCACCAAGAGAAAGCTTTTCCGTTAAAGGAGTATTGAACTTTACTCCAAGGTTCGTACGCTTGTAAAATGAATTGGGTAAAATCCCGTTCTGGTCCGTGTTCGCAATAGAAAAGTTGTAGTTCTGACGGGCATCCCCGCCATTTACATTCAGGTTGTTCTCGAACGTATTACCCTTTTCAAAAAAGTCGATCATGTTATTGGGGTAAGCACGGTAATCAATCACTTCTCCGGTAGCTGTAAGCAGGCCGTTATTCAGGCCCGGTGTTGCACCAAAAGCAGGACCCCAGGAAAATACACTGACCGGGTCATACAATCCGTTTGCGCCACCGCCATACTTGTTTTGGAACTCAGGGAACCCTGTAACCTGTTGCTGGTTAAACGAGGAGGTAAACGTTACCCTTGCCTTGCCTCTTCCGGCATTACCTCTTTTGGTGGTAATGATGATTGCCCCGGATGCCGCCCGTGATCCATATAAAATTGCGGCCGCAGGACCTTTCAGGATGTTGACGGATTCAACTTCATTTACATTTAAATCCAGCGCACGGTTTGGTGGCTGATGGTCCTGCAGGGTGTTGCCGGTACGGTCCACATCATTTGAGATAGGCACACCATCAATTACAAAAAGCGGCTGGTTGTTGCCATTGAACGACTGGATGCCGCGGATGTTGATATTGGCAGATGCACCGGCTGCGCCACTGGCTCCGGTAATGTCAACACCTGCTACTTTTCCCTGCAGCAGGTTTACAACGTTTACTTCCCCCCTGTCTATCAACTCCTCGTTTTTGATGTTTTGGGTGGCATAACCCAATGACCGCTTATCCCTGGCGATACCCAGTGCCGTCACCACCACTTCATTCATGGTCTGGTTTTTTCCGGAAAGCGTAATGGAAACATTGTTTGCACTGGTTAAGGCAATCTCACGGGCCTCATAGTTAAGAGAGGATACAATCAATGCCCTTGCAGATGGAGGAACATTGATGGTGAAGTTTCCATTGACATCAGCCGTAACACCAATGTCTGTATCCCTTACCATTACCGAAGCATTGGAAACAGGGGCGCCTTTGTCATCTGTAACACGACCGGAAATGACCCGGTTCTGCGCCAGCATTTGCAGGCATAAAAGCAAAAAGCACGGAAGAAGAAGAAAGAATTTTCTCATCAGCAGATTTTTTAAGCAGCCAATATCTTAATTAAATATTCAGCTATGAACCCTATAAAACCGAAGCATGACAAAGGGTTGCTGAAAAATGAAAAGGGAAAGGCTAAGCCAAACGGATGGGAAATGATGTGCTGTTTATATTTTGTAATTATCAGTTTAGCGCAGTTATGTCGGGAAAGTTGAGAGTCCTGCCTTTCGTTGTGAAAGTCCTAAAACAGGGATCTAAACTTGCTAATGATTGAAAGTCTCCATAGGCGTATTCATGGTATGTAAAAACCTTTAAAGTTGACGGAACGCTACGAAAGTCAGCAAGGGCTTGTAGTAGAAAAGGCCGCAAGATTCATCAATCTTATAGAATAAAGATTCTCATATTGCTGTTTCCAAATCATCATGTATATGGCAGGAAAGAAACGGGCAGTAGACACCGCCCGTTGTTACCCTTTTAATTTATGAGAATTGTTGTTTTTGATAGTTGAGAACAAGGATACGAATGCGTACGGGATGAATATTGCAAAATGTTCGCGAAACCTGCTAATTGCTGTTCGAAGTAAGGATGAGCGAGTCTCAAGTGAAAGGATTTCCGTGGCTGCATACCGGAAGAGTACTTTTCCAGGAGTTGTTTCCTGACAAACAGGAATAAAAAATCACCTGTCACCAACACTTAAATTACTTCATTGTTGATGGACTTTTGCCTTATGCAACGAATTGGACTGCTGTAAACTTCCAATGCGTGATTGTAAAAAAGCGGATGCTTTATATATAACTGATGTTTTTTCCGTTGTTAAAAATATATGGCAGTCATCGAAAAGGCTTCCTGATGAATAATTACATAAGTTGCCTTTCCATTTACTTTTTCCCCTGCTGCCGGGTGCCGACAATATCGCGATCAAAAAGATAAAGTCCACTCTTGTCCTCTCCAATCAATTCAAGTTTATCGTTCAGGATGCGGGCTGTTTTTTCTTCTTCAATCTGCTCACTTACGTACCATTGCAGGAAGTTATGGGTAGCATAATCCCTTTCTTTCAACGCAAGGTCCACCAGTTCGTTGATGCTGTTCGATACCTCAATTTCATGTTTCAGGAAATCTTCAAAAAGGCTCTTCAGGCTCTTGAATGTGATGATTGGCTGTTCCAGCTCAGGCACGATAGCATACCCACCCCGTTCATTGATAAACCGCATCAGTTTCAACATGTGCTGGCGCTCTTCTTCGCTTTGCATAAAAAAGAATTCGGCCACTCCATCAAGCCCGGGTTGAATTTCACTCCAGCTTGCCATTGCAAGGTAAGCCTGTGAGGAAGCGGCCTCTAATTTCACCTGATTATTCAGCGCCGACTGCATAGATTTCGATAACATGGTAATGGTTTATGAATGAAGAATTTATTCTTACAAATATAGTTGCACTTCAAAAATAAGTACAGTTCAGAGGCAACGTATAGATTTGATTCAATTTTGAAGTGTTTGCCTTCTCTCCTCTCTTCCCCTGGATATTACAGTATAGCTGGGAAAGCAAACATTGGGTGCATGGTCAGATTCTGTTCAAAATTTGCCTCCAGGTGGCAGCAGTATTTCAATCTGACTGACAGCGTTTGAGACAGAAAACCGATACACTGTAACCAACAAACTTGTTATTCGAAAAGCTGCCCTTAACTTGCTGACCGGCTGGAAAAAGGAAAAACCGATAGCCATTGTTAACGAAAACCAGGTAACGAACTCATAGACTATGCCTTCAGGATTTTTTGCCTTATTAGATGATATTTCGGCTTTGGTAAAAGCTAGCGCCGCCACCCTGGATGATGTACCTACACAGGTTGCCAAGACAACCGGGAAAGTTTCGGGCATTGTGATTGACGATACGGCGGTTACACCCAAATATGTCGTGGGTCTCGATCCCTCCCGGGAGCTTTCTATCATTTTCCAGATCGCCAAAAAATCGCTGATCAATAAACTCCTGATTCTAAGTCCGGCGGCCTTATTGCTTGGGTACTTTGCCCCCTGGGCAATTACGCCGATCTTGATGGTTGGTGGTGCTTATTTATGTTTTGAAGGGTACGAAAAAGTTCATTCCATGTTTAGCAAGCACCACGATGCACCGATTGAAGCAGAAACGGTAAAAATAATTACGCCGGAGGAACTGGAGAAAGAACGGGTGACCGGTGCCGTTCGCACGGATATTATATTGTCGGCAGAAATCATTGCCATTGCATACAGTCAGGTAGCCGACCAGGGCATCGTCAACCAAATTGTGGTGCTGCTGGCCGTGGCCATTTTTATTACCGTGGCCGTGTATGGCTTTGTGGGCCTCATTGTAAAAGCGGATGATATTGGGGTACACCTGGCGCAGGAAAGAAATCACCCTGCTACGCAAAAATTCGGTCGCGGTATTGTGAAAGCCATGCCGCACTTTCTGCGAATCCTTGGTTATGTAGGTACGGCAGCCATGCTTTGGGTCGGTGCCGAAATCATTGCCCATGGTATTCCGTTTACTGCTCATTTGCTGCACGATTTGGAACTTGCCTTAGCCCAGTTGCCTGCATTGGCGTGGTTGGCCAAGGCGCTGGCCTGCGCTATTGCCGGACTTTTTATAGGTTTTATTGTGGAGAAAATGGTGGTGCTGTTCAAAAAGGTTTACCGTGGGAAGAATAAGACACATGCAGCCTGATCCGGTTTCCATTTAGATATCGCTAATGCAGGAAAACTTCATTTTGGAAAACCCAGGCTTTTTGTCCCTTTCCAAGGTACAGGGCGGAAGTTTCGCAATCGGAATGATCACTATTTTCACCACCTGAACCGCTGTTTGGTCAAACGTCAGCTGGCAGTCCAGCATAGTTGCAGGCGTTTGCGCTTTTGGCTATTCAGGGTTGAGTCGCTTTCGGATAAGCGAATTGACGAACAATAGCCTAAAAACCATGGCACATTCTCCTTCTGCGGCCTATTTTATTGACTAGTTTCAGATTGATAAAGTCCAATAATCCAAGCACCTCAAAGTGTATCTTCCGTGATAACCATCGGCATTATTTCCTCTTTTTTTTCTTTTACAATCCTGTAATTGTAAACAGCTACAAAATTAACCTTATAACCGGATAGCCGTTCGTACTGTTCATTGCTTTCTCTTTTAGCAGAACTGTATACCCGCGATATACCATCCAGGCGATTGATTTCTTCTGCCAGTTTACTGTGGTGGTCTTTCAGGTTGTAAAAACAACGTTCTGTGCCGATAATGCAGAAAGCCCTTTGAGATGGTATACCTCCTTAACTGAAGAGACGCGTGAAGAAATAAAACAAACTGCGTCTTCTTTCTGCACCTCCTGGTATTCATTCAACGGTTTTCGTTTATTAAGAATGGTGCAATCCGTGAGAACATAGACGAATTTACCTTTTATCGTCTCGAGTGATGGCCGGTTTTCGAAAGCGGCAGCCCTCAGGTTCTCGCTATTTTGCCGCAAATCTGCCGGCAGGAAGATGTCTGTTTTTTGAAGACAGAATATTACAATCAAACAAATCAGAATAGGCATTAGCGCAAGAATCGTTGCATGATGTATGCAATTACACAAACGGCATAATCGCAGGAATTCATTTGATGACTTTGAAGGCCAGAAACGGGTTCTTTTTGTTCTTCAGGGAAAGCTCGCCTACTCTCCTGCATTTAAAAAAATCCTTCATCTTTCAATAAAGAGTTATCAATAAGATTAAATAATCAGTAGTTTGGGAGAATGAAATCGTTCAACCTTGCTACTTTGAAAAAACTGCTACTTCTTTTTTCCTTTTCGCTTTATTGGTGCATCAGTCAACTATCCAATGCGCAGCAAGTGGCCATGCAGGGCTGGTATTGGGACTATCCCAAAACCGGCCAGGGTTACAACTGGTCTGACACCTTACGGCTCAAAGCACCCTCGCTGGGTCAAGCTGGTTTTACACACGTCTGGTATCCACCTTTTGCTGGTAACGGAAATAAAAGCGGCGGCTACGACCCCAAAGATCTCTTTGTGGGCCCGGCTCAAACCTCGCTGGGCTACCTTGACCAGATCAAGGCGATGGTGTCTTCGTTTACAGCGGCCGGAATTACACCAGTAGCCGACATGGTGTATAACCACCGTGATGCAGGGGCGGCTGAGGATAACCCCGCTGTAAAAGATTATATCACCAAGTTTGCAAGCGGTTCAGGGCAATATGGATTTAAGAGACCTTTCCCGTCCGATCGCTACCGGATGGTGATCCCCATCGGTGGCAATGCCGCGGAAGGCGCTGGTACGTATTTTATCAAAATGCGCTCCCGGGGAAACATCTTCAACGGGGCTAAATATGCCTTTCATGCTACCACCAACAAAATTGGCGGCTCACGCTGGAGCCCGGTTGTTGCGCCTGATATAAACCTTACTACCTCCGCTGACCAATTCCAGTATACAGTACAATTAGGCCGAAACTTCCTCAACCGCATAGACAGCGATGGTGACGTAGATGAATTTGCGGTGACGGTAACACTCAATGATTTTAATGCCGCAGGCGATTTTCTTGTCATTGAGGCGGTTAACTATGAAAGTGAGTATTCTGACCACTTGCCAATTGAAATTTGGTATCAGCGTGCCAGCGATGGCATTACCTACAATATTGCTAATTACCAGGATCCGTTTTCCCCTAATTACAAACTTGTATTTCAGACCTATACCAATTTCAGCAACATGCCCAGTGGGCGGGGTGCACTTGACTGGAACGGCTTCCGTCCTCATTTCACCAGCAGCAGCCCTGCCGGTTGGTCGCAGACCACAAGCCTGGGGCCACAGTTCAGCATGCAAAGCCTGGATTATTTTTACGACTACGACCACAACATCCCGGCTACCAGGGACCTGCTGATCGAATGGACAAATTGGGCCTACGATGAATTGGGGTCGAAAGGCATACGAATGGATGCGGTGAAGCATTTTGAACCCTCCTTTGTGGCCAATATGCTTAACGAAATGAACCGCACCAACCGGAAACCGAATATGGTGGTGGGCGAATGGTATGCAGAAAACGCTGATGAACTGAAAGGTTGGGTTGATGCCGTCACCAGTGGATTGAATTCTGAAACCCGAAGCGCTGTACCGGTGAAGGTATTCGACTTTTCACTCCGTCGGGCGTTGAAGGACGCACTAGATAATGGGGCCAACGCCCGACAGGTGTTTTTCAGCAGCCTGAGAGACGCAAAAGGCATGAGTGGGTTCAACGTCATGACGTTTTTGAACAACCACGATTTCCGGAGTTCAAACCCGAGCTACGGCGATGCCCTGGTTCATAACAATCCAATCCTAGGCTATGCATACCTGCTCACGAATAATCAATTGGGTGTACCCACTGTTTTCTATCCTGACTATTACGGTTACCCGGCCCGTAATTCAAAGTTTGGTACCGACACCTACGGATTCGACTACCACCCTACAGGATTGAACCCAATGCAAGAGGAGATCGACCAGTTGATCAAGGTCTTGCAACGGTATATCAACAACTCGCCGGGCGTTGACTATTTGAATCATTACGGTGGTACCGGCAATGGCCCTTCGGCACCGAACGATTACATCGAAGGATCGCACAACCGTTGCCTGCTCTACCAATTGAAAGCACCTGGCCACACTGGTAAGGAAGTCATCGTCGCTATCAACTTTGGTGATACCCGGCTAAGGGTCGATCACCTCATTACTATTCGTAACGGCATTGCACAAGGCACCCGCTTTACCGATATATTGGGCAAATCGGCATTCCCCTATGCACAGGTAGATGACAAAGACCGAATTTACATCGAACTGCCCGCCAAAAGTTATTCGGTATGGGTGCAGGATGTAGCGCCACTATCATCCACATTAGCCATCACACCGTCTAATGGTGCCATCTGCGCTGGCCAATTGGCTACACTGACAGCGACAGCCACGGGCGGTACGGCTCCTTACACATACACTTTCTCAAAAGGCGTCAGCCAAACAGAACCCGGCGCTGTCGGTACAGCTACGGAAAGTGGCCAATATTCGGTAACAGTGACCGATGCGCTGGGGCTGACAACAGTAGCCACCGTCAACCTGACTGTAAATCCGGTATCCACAGCTACGTTATCACCAAATTCACAAGCCGTGTGTCCCGGGCAGCCGGTAACGCTGACAGCCTCACCGGCCGATGCTGCCAGCTACACATTTGAGGGTCCATCAGGAGCGACGATTATACCATCGGGCAACGTAGCGACAGTAGACAAAACGGGTACCTACACAGTGACGGTTACAAGCAAAGAAGGGTGCAGCACTACCTCGGACCCGGTTAGTGTAACAGTGGAAGATAACAGTGCGCCCATTGTAAAAACCAAGGACTTTACCCTTTCATTGGATGCAACGGGGCAGGCAACGCTCTCTGTAGAACAGATTGATAATGGCTCGTCAGACAACTGTGGTATTCCTGCAAATGGTTATCAACTAAACCAGACCAGTTTTGACTGCCGCCACCTTGGACCCAATACGGTAACGCTAACGGTTACCGACAACAATGGCAATAAGGCTGCTGCCACAGCTGTTGTGACAGTGGTGGGTGCAATACCAGCTCCGGTGGTAACAATCACCCGGACTGACAACACGTTTACGGGTGGCGATGCCAGCACACTCTTCTTGGGATATGGAGCACAAGCGCTAATCTTGAGCGCAGCGGACAATACTATGGGTTCCACAAGCTTCTTTAGCTGGGTGCCGGCAGATGGCCTGTCTAATGCGACAGCGGCTAGTCCATTGTTTACACCCACCGCACCAGGCAACTATACATTTACCGTAACAGCAACCAATCAATACGGTTGTCAGTCCACTGCAAATGTGAGCATCACAGTGGTGGATGCCCGTTGCGGAAACGGCAAGGTTGCCTTATGCCATCAATCAGACAACAATCCCCTGCACGAAAAAACCTTGTGCCTGGATGCCAATGCCGTAGAAGCACATTTACAAAAAGGCTGCCGTCTCGGACTGTGTATGTTGGCAGCAACCACGTACAGACAGGGTCAAAATGTAGCAGAAGCAGTAAAGAAGGCGCTAGTCGTTAACGTGGCCCCAAATCCTTCCAATACCTACTTTAGGATCAGCATTGAATACGGTCAATCTGCCGAAAGTGCACAGCTGAAAGTGTATGACTTAAAAGGAAGGCTGGTTGAAAACAGGAGCAATATTGCTCTCAACACCGTATTCGAACTTGGTAGAAACTATCGTTCAGGCGTGTACCTGCTAGAAATTTGGTTGGGTAAAGAACGAAAGCAGCTAAAACTGATCAAAGTAGCAAACGAATAAAAACTCCGATAGATTATCTTATAAAGTGGCATATTGATGCCACTTTTTTTCTTTAAAGCGCTCAGGACAGGTAAGAAAAGCCATCTTAAGAACAGAGCCTGACTGCTACGGTAGTGTTGCAGAAGTGAAGGTCTCGAATATAACAAGTCATGGCGCACATGTGACGCGTTATATAATTTTTAACGTTAGACTTACTAAAATAAAGTTGTTCTTTTATGCTGCCACTTTCCTACTCTTGCTTTTTTATCGCTGGGCTGCTTTTGTTTGTTAATGTACTCACCTATTTTTTCATCGGGCAACATGTTTGCCATTCCTGACTGCAGCTTATTTTTCATACTCGGGATCACTTTCGTATCGCCGCTCATAAGTGCATAGTACCCGTGCCTGGCCACTTTTGACGGATCACCCATCAGCATTTCCTGCACCATGGAGGTATGCTCCATCTCAGCCTTGTTGAAGAAGTCCGTGTCAGTGGGGAACGGCATTAGCGAGGTGATCGTAACATGGGTATCCTTTAGTTCAACCACCAATGCTTCTGCATGGATTGCTTACATTAACACTTGCATACTACACAGCCTGGTGTGTAAGGAATGGGGCATGTTTTTACACTGCAATAAAGGCGCTGCACATGTTTAACCTCCTTTTGCCACAGAACATGACTGCTAAGGATTTGCTTTGTGTAGCTTTGAGCAGCTGTCATGACAAACCTGAAGCGGTAAGCAGATGCCAAAGAATTATATCTCCAATAGCGAAGAATCAACACGAATGTTTAAGAGCAACTGGATGGAGGCGCTTTCGAAAGTGCACTTCTCCGTTCCCCTGTTCATTTATATTCCCGCCATTTTATTCTTTTGCTACCTGGCTTTTTCCTATGACATTGATATAGCCACCTTTTTTTTGCACTTTCTTCTTGGCCTCCTTGTGTGGACGGCAACAGAATACTTTTTACACCGCTTTGTGTTTCATTTCTATCCAAGCAGCAGTTGGGGCAAGCGTATTCATTTTATTTTTCACGGGGTGCACCATGACTATCCAAAAGATAAAAAAAGACTGGTGTTGCCGCCATCTGCCAGTATTCCGCTGGCAGCATTGTTTTACTATTTATTCTCGCTGCTATTTACGCAAGCAGTCTTATATGCATTCTTCCCCGGCTTTTTGCTGGGTTATTTATTGTATGATATGATGCATTATGCCATGCACCACTACAACTTTAAAACTGGTACCTTAAAAAAAGTAAAGCAGCACCATATGCTGCACCATTACCAGGACCCAACCAAGGGTTTTGGTGTAAGCTCCTCTTTATGGGATGAAATCATGCGTTCTAAATTTTCTAAAAAACCGAAGGAAGTTGATGAACGGTAACAGTTTACCTGTTCTTTTATCCCTGTTTGGGAATTCCTTGATCACCTGAATCTGCAACCTTCTACTCTCTAATTTATTTGCAGCTATGCTTGAATAAAGATAACCTCCTCCCGTAAAACCGGACTTTCCTAAAATCGAGATGTGGGCTACACATCAACACCTACCAGTAATTAAACGGAAGGCATTCCTGAAGAAATTATTTGTTCCAGCACTGTTGAGTTCAATTTTCAGTATCCTGAAACGAACGAATGTGATTGCTGTAACATGGCTTTTTCTCCTGATTCCCATTACCTGAAATCATAGTGGTGGATGTTGCTATTTATCAGGAGGCAAAATGATCTTCAAAAGGCTGCGAAAAAGAGAAAAGAAGAAACCTCACTTTAATTTTCACTATGTTGTTTTGGCTGTCCGATTCTTATCTATCCAATACCCCCAAAGCACGATCAGCCACCCAATCAAAGCCCCTTGTCCAATTGCTTCAACGGAGGCAGGCACAGGCCCAAAGGCACTTGCTACATATAATGCTGCCATAATAAGGAGAAAAGCCCAAATCAAAATACTGCCTAACTTGTTCTTTGGTTTAGTTGCTGACAAATACAAAGAAGCACCTACTATATAAATGATTGCTTCAACAGCCAGGGTAAGCGACCTGCTATGCCAAAGACCAAAGCCAACTTTCGTACTTTCACCAAAACCAAGAGGCAGATCAGGACGATGCGTGATAACGTCTAAAATCCAATGACTCAACACCAAAATGCCTGATATAATGGCTCCGTTTCTATTTCTAGTAATTAAATAGTAGACAATGGCAAATAGTACTCCCCAGACAACACCGGCTACTAAGCTGTGTGTGTAAGGGTAATGCGTAAAGTTCAGCGCATTAAATTCTGTGATTCCCGGCTCAATTGATACTTTCTCTACTCCTGTCAGGATAAAAACTGACCAGAGCAGGTCGACGAATTGCGTAGCCATGATGGTTGTGCCAAGTGAGATAGAAGGCTTGTATTTTTTTGTAGCCAAAGCCAATCCATAATGTCCAATAAACATGCAGATCTTTTAAAGAGTTAGTAATGGTGTGCCAAAAATATCAATTCTTCAACAACCACAAAATCCGGTCGTAAGAGATAAGGTAGTGTAGAACAGAAATCGCCATAAAGATGTATGCCCACTTTTCCATCTTAAAAGTAATCAACATATAAGAAGCTGAAGCAAAAAGCAAAAGTTCATACAACAATCGAAGCCACCCTGATATAGCAACTATAGCTTTACCTGGATCACCGTCCACCCGGAAGATACCCCATACAGCAGCGGCCAGTAAGGGAAGCCCAATGGCAATGCTGTACCTGGCGAGGCCGCTGAATTTGTTCCATCCCCACCAGGCAAAAACTACAAGAATGGCCACTTCTAAAAGAAACCGGAGGGCTAAGTTGATTGGATGACTGTTCATTGCTAAAAATATGCATCAAATAAACTGAATTTGAAGCAGTGTTTAGCAGGTAGTGGGAATTATATCCTTTGTAGCAGAACGAGATAACACCATTCTCTTAACTTTTACCAAGAACATTTTTGCATTACTTGACCATTGCAAATCCCGATCATCTTCCGCCTTTAGACCTTTTTACCATCAAACTAATTCGCAAAAAATGAAACAATATCCTTACCTCCTATCGGCTGAAACACTCAGCAGAAACAGACTGGCGAAACAAAAATTGAAAAACAGGCAGAAGATCGGTCTATCTGGTTGCCGTCAGTAACATTTCCGCACCACCACGGCTTTGGTTCAACAGCCTTCTCTTTTCCAAAACATTACCTACTCTTCTTCCTGCGACTTAGGATTGACACGGGTCATTTCGACCAGGAACTACTTTTCGTTTAGAACCTTACCGTATTTTCATTTTTCGTTTAAACAGCTAAGCGCAAACCACTCCTCAGCTCTTTGGCTTTTGTCAGTAGCTTGCTGCCGATGCCGCTGCCCTGCTTCTGGTGATGAACAAATAGACAAGCCAGCTAATTATCTACTAAGGAAACAAAGCCAAAAACTTCCTTGGTGTCGTCTCTGAACAGCCACGTATCCAATTGCGGACAATAGGTATCTCTTGTAACGGCTGCATTCTTTCAAGTCCCTTTTTAGCAATAGTATCTGCGTTTAACTAGATGAAGCTACCATTGTAGTGCAGATACTGGATCTGGGTAAAAGCGAATGAAGAACTAAGTATGAAACCAATTTCCAGAATTACCTTTTCATACCTCTCTAACATTTAGGGGCGCTACCAAGTACGGTAACGACCCTATAATATGAGATTTTAAACAGGGCTAATAAGGTTTGATAACCTGCCCCGTATTTGCACCAAATACACTTTTCCGGAAGCCAAACTCAAGCTGCTTCATTGTTACCGGTATTTCACCTGGGAAGAAAGGAAAATATTGAGGTGAGTTTTCAATCACTGTAGGACTCACTGCATTGATGCGAATACCATTTTCCAGCTCAATTGCTGCTGCCCGTACAAACCCTTCAACTGCTGAATTGGAGGCTGAAGCATTGGCAAAGTTCTTTTGAGGATCGTGTGTTAATGCGCCAGTGATAAGTGTAAACGATCCTTTCGGATTGATGTAATGCTGACCGATCAAGACTAAGTTGATTTGACCCAACATCTTGCCTTCAACCCCTATGCGGAACGTTTCTTCGTTCAGGTTCTTCCATGGACCTACATAAGTCGGACCCGCTGTACAGATCAGTGCATCAAAAGCACCTATTTCCTGGTACATTTTTTCGATTGCCGCTGGTGATGTTATATCTACCTGAACATCCGAATTATTTCTGTCTGCACGAATCACTTCATGCTCTTTTTCAAATGCTTTGGACAAATAACTGCCCATGGTGCCTGAGGCACCAACAATTACAATTTTCATACTTATTGTTTTAATCGATGATTATTGATGAATTACTTAGTTGAGTACTGCACAACCTGAACTGGCTGGTTATGAGTAATGATGGCTGAACTTGAACGCCAGCGGTAGAGAATAAATGTTGTGAGAATAACGCATACCAAACCCGGAACACTTGCTTCTAAACTAAAAGCGCCACCAGTAAGCCATTCCGGAGCGTTACTGAAAACCGGCTTCAACAAACTTGCCTGCTGATTTCCGCTCACACCAAACCCTAAGAGTGTACCCTGCACCCAATTCGCCATAAAAAGAAAGGCTATTGGCATGATTAGGCTGTTGGTTCTTAGGTAAGCAAGTCCAAACATCACGGAGGCAATAAAGATGTTGCTGGACGCCAGTGTTTTGGCGCTATCTGTCATTCCCGGGTTGGCTATATGTGTAAGTAAAAAGTATGCGGCTATCAAAACCTGAGCGATCCATTGGCCCGTGCTTTTTCTGAAGCGTTGAAAAAGGAAGCTTCTGAAAAGGGTTTCCTCTGCAACTGCTATTGAAAGAAAAAACCAGGTGGCGTTTAGGATAGATGATCCATCTCCACTTCCTTGCTGCCAATGTATGTAACCGAACAGCGTTAAAAACATCGCAGGCATTAACATCAGCAAGGCTCCCGCAACAATGCCTATCAATGTGTTCTTGATAAGATCAAGGTCCAACTTTCCTAACAACTCAGCCATCGGTTCTTTCCGCATTGGCTGGAAAATCCAGGTGGTAACAATTATTACTACCGCCTGTTGCGTTATTGTTATTTCCCAGTCATATTGCTGTGAAACCATAACCAAAGGGAAGGTAAAAGCTGCCATTACAAGGAAGAAAACAACTATCCACCAAATGCTTTTAAGCTGCTTTTGTGTGTTAAGAAAGATGTTCATTGAAGTTGCTTTATCGATTGTTGTGGAAGATGTTATGCAATAAATTCTATCCCTGCTTTTGTTTTGCAATCTTTTTACCTGGTCTTGACAGTTGTACACTGATGTTCAGCATTCTGTTATACCGTTCAACGTCCTGGGATATGCTTACAAACCCATAACCGTAGCGAACATCCAACGTGAGTACTGATTGCTTTAAGTTGAAGTTGTAACCTGCTCCTGCCTGGAAGCCAACATCCCAACGCTTTAGGTCAGCAGCGGAATTGCCAAATGTGACCTTTGCTGTAGTTTCTGGCGCTGTATTGGTGACATCAATTTTCAGGCGACCGCCTACATTGTAGCCAATATAAGGACCAGCATTCAGGTATAATTAATTGCAGTGAAGACGAGCCAAAACCGGCATCTCCAAACTATTTACCCGTAAAGTTGACTTGCCACCTGTAAGCGGGTTGCTCTCCTTTAGCGCACCACCCTTCATTGCAAAATAAAGTTCCGGAACGACCGAAAACCCAGGTGTTATACCAACCTGGTAAGAGAAGCCAGCCTGTAATCCTCTAAAGTTCTTTTTATAGGGTTCCAGGGAGCTGTTTGATTTTCCATAATTGAAATTTGTTATCAGTGAGTTGATTGCTACACTGAACTTGCTTGACTGAGAGAACGAGCTGCCTGAAATACTCATAAGAAGCAGTACGGCAGCGAATGATGTCAGTAATCTGATTTTTGATTGCATATAAATTGATTTAAATAATGGACAATAGAAGCCTTGACCTTCCTTACGAAAGCTTTTGTGGCACTTTTAAAAATTCAGGGATTTTGTTTGATTAGCTGAATAAACAGCCGGTGTAAATCAGTTGAACAAAATTAGACGTTGAGAAAGCCCTGCCGGTAGGACATTCACTTAGTTGTATAGTACATTTAGGCAATTCTTGCCAAAGAATACTTTTAATTGATGGTATGTTCCCAAACCATCACCACTTTACCCCTTGTACGCATGCTTTCTATATGACTGATGGCTTCAGGTATATTCTGAAACGAATATGTTTTCTCGATGTGGGTTTTGATCTTTCCATCCCGTAATAGTGTAGCTAAAACTTGCATGTCGGCGGTGTTTGCCTGAGCTGTAAACTGAGCCAATGGAAACTTGCTGAATGCTTTCTTAGATAATACGGAAATCATATGCTGCATGGTTGTGAAACCAACCATAACACCCCGATGCCCCATTCGTTTGTAATCGTTAAAGGAGAGATTGCCATTGGTATCAACAACGAGGTCATACTTACCATCATGCTGATGAATATTTTCCTTATCATATGCAATCACCTTATCTGCACCCAGGTCCTTCACAAAGTCTGTGTTCCTGCCTGAACAAACTGCTGTTACCGTGGCTCCGTGAGCTTTCGCAATTTGTACAGCAAAATGACCGACACCACCAGAAGCACCGTTTATCAGTACGGTTTCTCCTTCCTTCAATTTTCCATGAGTAACAAGTGCCTGAAGCGCCGTAAGCCCGGCAATCGGAACACCTGCTATCTCTCGAAAGCTTATCTCTTCCGGAATATGAGCACAGGATGTCTCAGGCACAACTACGTATTCTGCAAATGCGCCACCTTTCAGTTCTTCACCAAAAACACGGTCACCCACTTTAAATTGCTTTATGTTATTGCCTGCTTCTACAACAACACCGACAAAATCGGCTCCAATGAGTTTATCCTTAGGTTTAAATAAACCGAATGTAAATCTTGCAAAGAAAGGCTCTCCCCTAAGGGTATGCCAGTCGGCAGGATTCGCGGAACTCGCAAACACTTTCACCAGGATGTGACCTGCTTTCACTACCGGCATTGCTACTTCCTCCAATTGGAGAACCTCAGGACCGCCGTATTTTGTTCTTGTATAGGCTTTCATGCAAAGCGAAATTTTTTAAGAGTTTATTTAATTCTTGTTTCCTATCGCAGGAATAATGAGGTTTTTCATGAGATTGAAATGGGCATCAATGACTACCTGAGTGAAGCCGTGTTCTGTTTTTGGCAACAGAATAAACTTTTTAGACGGAGCATTGATTTTGTTGAAATAGTCTTTATTGATCCACACCGGGGTTTGTATATCTTCTTCTCCCTGGATGAAATAAACAGGTATTTTGAAGGTTAATCCATCCTCTAAAAAATTGATCGTTGAACGTAGGGACGCAACTCCCAATCGCTTATCGCCAACATAGTTTACAAAGGAGTAATCGTCGCCGTCTCTCCGGTGCAGGCTATCCTTTTCATTGTTATAAGCTGATGAAAGTACAAACCACGAAGCCGGTGCAGGCAATGCATTCTTTTGCTGATACGTTTTTAGGATGCGCATAAAACGACCCGCATTTCTTGCTGTATCGTAAGGTGGCTTTCCAATTTGTTGAAGGATTCTGAGGGAAGCCTCATCTTTTGTTTTTTGTGCCTGGTTAAACACTTCCTGATAAGCAAATAGGTCTGCGGCGGCAGGATGGACAACCTGGGAATGACCGATGTAGGCATAAAACAGCTCCGGCCTTCTTTGCGCCATTTTTACACCAAGAACAGAACCCCACGACGAACCGAAAAGTACCAGCTTCTCTTTCTGCAGATACGCCAGCAGGTATTGGGCAAGTTCAATCCCATCCGTTGTCATTTGTTCCAGTGTTAATGGATTTGATTGCAGGTAAGCAGGTGTCAGTTCAAGCGGTGCATTGGCTCCGTAGGTTCTCCCCGACCCCCGTTGATCCCATTGGACAAGAAGATAGTCCTTTTCCCATGACCCATACAGGGCATCCGCATAGGGGCTCAGCGGACTGCCCGGGCCACCGTGCAGGAAAAGGACAACCGGTTTGGTGCTGTCACCTTTGATCGTTACCCATTGTTGGATGCCATTGATGTGAATAAAACGCTCTTCATTGATATAATTCGGTACCCTGTCGATAGCATTTGGCTGGGCCTGAATTGCGAAAGAATAAAAAGCAAGCATACCAATGAACGTCCATTTGATTTTGTCTGTGTATCTGCCTATTTGCATGGTCATTTTGCGAAACTCTCCCGCATGGCGCTTTTGACTATGTCTTCCAACTCCTTCAGTGGTTCGGCTCCGGGCATGAGTCCAATTAAACAATGGATTTGCCCGGCAAAGCATTTTTCCCAAACCTTTACGCCAGCTCCCCGCAATTTCGAAGCATATAAAACGCCATCATCCCGCAGGGGATCGAATTCTGCATTGATGATAACCGTAGGGGGTAAACCTGAAAAATCCTTCGAAAGTAGGGGAGATACTTCAGGATGATCAGCCTGACCAGGAGCATAGTTTTCAACGGCGAAATAGCAAAGTGCCTTTGTTTGGAAAAAGCCTAAGGCATTCTGTTGATAGGAAACAGACCTTTCCATGTTTTGAGGCCTTAAGTCACCCGGAAGCCCATTCATTACCTGCAGCTTTATGCGGTCACCAATGTTTTCCTGCTTTGCTTTTTGTGAAATGACAGCAACAAGATTGGCCCCGGCACTATTTCCCATCAGCACTACCTTACCTGTATCGCCGCCAAACCTCTCTGCATTTTCCGTGATCCATTTGAACGCATGGTAGCTATCATTCACGGCAGCTGGAAATTTATGCTCAGGAGCTACGCTGTAATCAACGGCAAAGACAATGGCACCGTATGTCTGTGCGTCCTGCCATAATGATTGTTCAAGACCAGGCACCAACGGTGAGATGAAGCCGCCACCGTGATAATGTATGATCACAGGAAGGTTGTTCTTGTGCAGTGGATTGAACACTAAAACTGGAATGCTATCGCTTGTTATTTTAATTCTTTGTACATCCTCTTTCGGATAGGGGACCAATGGTATTTGCGGGAATTTTATCTGTTCGATGGGAAGGGACCTGAGTTGCTCCAGTGTCAAATCTTTATAGCCGATTAATTTCAGGAAGCCTGCAATTTCCGGGTCTAACGTTCGGTTTCCACAATGTTGACCAAAAGCACTAAGAGAGAAAAGAGCAATTATGGAGCTGATTACTACAGATAAAAAGCGTTTCATTGCAATTAATTTTTGTATTAAACAAGGCTCTTCTGATTAGCTGGTTTATTCACATGCAACCATTCCCGTTTCGGCATCGCTTACTTTATCTGGTCACCTCAGAAGTGAAAGGTACAGGTGAAAATCCAGCAAATCTGAAATAAAAAAGTTCCTATTCCGCAACCGATCTGATTTTAAGGTTAAGCTACTCACTATTTACGCTTTTTAAAAGAAGATCAAAGATCGTATTGTGCAGAACAGCACTAAGCTTTCGCAAAAAGTGTTGAATCCTTTTTAAAACCCTTTGCAACAAGGTAAACACCCAATGAAAATTCAAATACGGCTACAGGTACGGCTGACAAACCCGCCAAAGGTGAAATGCGATCAATCAAGCCAAACATTGTTGCTAAGTAACCTGCAATCAACGGTAAAGCTCCCGCAATACCTATAAGGGAAAGCTTACGTGGAACCAAGCGTGATTTGTACAAAAGAATACCTAACAACAGGTCGTCGATAGCCGGTATAAAACCTTGCCCTAACAGGAAAATACGGTCTTATAAAGCAACGAGTGCATGACTGGTTGTCAAAGCATCTTTTCCCGTTCCTGTCGTTTGCAATGTAACAATTGACAGCAGGAAAGCCACTCCGGCGAACATCGTGCCTGCTTCCACTACCCGGGATGCAACCAGGCCTAAGGCAAGACTTTCATTCTGCCTTTTCAGCACAGGATAGAGTACAATAGCGGTAGCGATACCAGCAAGAGCAACTGTGATTTCCAGGAGCCCACCAACGATGACAGCACTGTTGTTTGCAGGTCCGGTGATGTAATTTGGTTCACGTATCGGACCATAAAGCACAAAAGTTGGTATGGATATAAAAGTCAGGATATAAAGCACACCCGCAGTGAGGGAAACTTTACGGTGAGGACTTACGGCACTATTATTTGCTGGCATGGCGACACTTGAAATTACAAGGTTCGTGTTCATGTAAAAATGATTTTAGTGTTTTAAAAAACGTTGATCGAATGTGAGCAAGGCTTCAGCTAAATCTTTTACCGTGTTGCCTAAAGGATTTGTCAAAAATCTTCTTCAATCAATTCCTTGTTCACCATCAGCCCTGTTGTGGTACCCATTGATACTGCATTGGCAACGGTACGCATCCGGGTTGTGTTATCGCCACAGGCATACACGCCGTGTACAGTAGTACGATGAGCAGGATCAATTTTGATGTATCCCTCTTGTGTCAGTTCGCATCCCAACTCTTGTGGCATAGAAGAATGTTGTACAAAGGGAAGGCGGGCATACAGGGCTTTTACTGGTGCTTTTGTTCCATCTGCGAACACAATATTTTGGATGTAGCCGCTCTTATTTTCCAATCTGCTGATTTGGGCTTCAACAATCTTAATCTGATGTTTATCCAGCTTTACCCTCTGCTGCTCTGAAAGTGTTGATTTTCCGTTGGTGTACAGCGTTAGATCCGTAGTCCAATTGGAGATCAATGACGACAATTCAAACGCTGTATCGCCGTTGGCAAGAATGCCGGTTTTTTGCTGTCTTACTTCATAACCGTGGCAGTAGGGGCAATGAAGCACACTAATACCCCAACTCTCTGAAAATCCTGGAATTCCTGGTATGATGTCCTTTATGCCTGTTGCAAATACCAGCTTACGTGCTGTGAACTTCTCACCTGATTGAATTTGGACCTCAAAACCATTTGCTGTTTTTATACCAGCCGAAGCGAAACCTTCCACAAAGCTTACGTTTCCATACATCCTTACCTGTTGTTTCGCAAGGCTGGCAATCTCTTTCGGTGTCTTTCCATCATGCGTCAGGAAATTATGTGAATGTGGTGTTTGCTTGTTACATGGGTTGCCACCGTCGATGATTAATACCTTTCTCAACGCCCTACCTAAAGCCATACCTGCTGCAAGACCGGCATAACTGCCTCCGACTATGATGACATCAAATTGTTTTTCCTGTTTCATTTTTTCCTTTTTTGAACTGCTCAGAAAGGGCAAGGGAATGATCATTCCACTCAACACTATTCTGGTTTGCTTTACAAAAGCACGTCTTTCTAACATGCGTTTACTTTGAAAACGGCTTTGGAGAGAACCACTTTAAGAGAAAATCTAAAGCTGGTACTCCTACAAACATCATCCAGGGCACCAATGAAATAGTGAGGATAAATGTGCGCTGATATAATGGAAGTGCTGCTAGCTGTTGTCCGAACAGAAACAGGAACAGTGTAATGGAAGGATAAATCACCATCCAGATTTTCAGTGCCATTAGCAGTCTTGCTTTTGCTTTCATTTTATTTGTTTTTGTGAGCAATCATCTTTCACTCACAAAAATAGATGGGGCAAAAGGGGATATGGTAGGACAGTTATGAAGTTGAACAGGACTTATTTAAAGTTCTTCCGAAAGGCATCCGGCGACTGTCCGGTGTGCTTTTTAAAGTACCGGATGAAATAGGAAGGATCTTCGTAGCCCAGGTGGTCGGCTATTTCCTTTACCTGGTTAGGTGTAGCCAATAAGTATCTTTTTGCTTCAAGGATGATTTGCGCATCGATAAGGTCTGACACAGTTTTTCCCACTGATGCTTTTGTTATAGCATTTAGCTGGTAGGATGACAAGCTCAATAGGTCAGCATATTGAGAAACATTCTTCATGCTGACAATATTCGTTTCAAGCAGACGTACAAATTCTTCGAAACGTTCCTGCATGTACCCACTTGCAGATTGGACAATACTGCTGGGGTAGCGGCTTTGCCTGATGTACTCGATGAAGAAAAGATCAAGGTAAGCTCTGATTGCTTCTGAATACCCTTCCTGTTTTTCAGAGTGCTCATCGAAAATGGCAGCTAAGTGAGCAAGCAGTCTGCTAAATCTTGCAGCTTCCACTTCACAATAATTCTTACTTGATGCTTTTTTCCATCTATGCTCTTTGATTGTACTCTTTGGCTGGTAGAAGGACAAGTCGAACTCCATCAGAAAGCCTGTCGTATCTGCGGTCAATTCTAATCGATGAACTTGCCCAGGGCGTAGAATGAAGACAGAAAGGTTATGTACCGGATATTGTACAAAGTCTATTTCATGCATACCGCCGCCATCCTGTACGGCAAGTACAAAGTAAAAGTCATGTTTGTGAAGGTCGTGAACCAGGTCTTTGCCATTAAGCACTTGTTGCAGATTTCGAATGCTAAACCGACCGGCACTGCTTTGTAGTGTTTGAGCAGATGCAATTTGCCTTACTGGTATGGTCTTCATTCAATAAAAATACAAGTATGCAGGTAGAGTTCCTATATCCAACTAAGGCCATTAAGACCTCAATACTTAGCTGGCATCATATTATAGCCTGTAGCTTGGCAAGGTTTGAGAAATGTACCATCACAAATACGTTGATAAACCGGGGCACTTGCAAATATGAAAACACACCATTATGTTTGCCACACGTTTTATCTGTTTTCAACTCCAGATACCCTTGGAAAGACCAGCGGTGGTTCCGCACCGTTTCCTATAACCCTGATAAGCCAGTCAGCTTTCGTTTCCGGCAATTACCATTTTACTGTCAATTGGTTTTCCTGGGAAAAACCCTTGCTTTAGCCAATAAGCATCAGCGTTAGAACAAGACATTTATCAGGCTTTATTGAGAAACTGCTTATTTGATCAACTAAACCATAAGAAATGAATAAACATTCCTTCCTCTCAGTTTTCAGGCGCAGAAAAGCACTGATAAATACAAGCAAAGCCTTTCTCTTGATTGCGCTATTCTTTTCTTCGTTACAGATCTCTTTTGCCGCGCCGGCACAGACAACATACCACATAAAAATTGACCAATTCGGCTACCTGCCAAACGCCAGAAAAGTTGCCGTTATAGCGGACCCGCAAACAGGCTACAATGCAGCGGAAAGCTTTTTACCCGGCACAGGCTCGAATCAGTACCAGGTACGGCGCTGGAATGATGATGTGGTAGTTTTTACAGGCACCTTGCAAGTGTGGAATGGTGGTGCCACACACACGCAATCAGGAGACCGGGGCTGGTGGTTTGATTTTTCTGCCCTGACAACGCCAGGGTCTTATTACGTGTTTGATGCAGCAAACAACATCGGTTCGTTTCGCTTTGAAATTGGCGATAACGTTTACGATGAGGTTTTAAAACAGGCATTACGTACTTTCTTTTACCAACGAATCAACTTTGCCAAAGCCTCTCCGTATACGGATGGCAGGTGGGCTGATGCAGCCAGTCATGAAGGCGCTAACCAGGACCGTTTTGCAACAAGTCGTTATGCAAAGGGGAATTTAACCACAGCCAAAGATCTGCACGGCGGCTGGATGGATGCCGGTGATATGAACAAGTACACGACGTTTGCCAACAGTGCCGTCATTCAGCTGATGGAAGCGTATCGCATGAACCCTGGTGTGTTCAAAGACAATTACAATATTCCCGAATCGGGCAACGGCATTCCGGATCTTCTGGATGAAGTAAAATGGGAACTGGATTTTTTGAAACGCATGCAGGATGCCTCCGGCACCAATGGCTTTTTCCTGAAAGTAGGCGTTGACAACTATAACGAAGTAACGCCACCCAGTTCCGATTCCCGGCCCAGGTATTACCTCCCGGAATGCACTTCGGCAACATTATCGGGTTGCTCTATGTTTGCTGTTTCCGGGGTCACACTAAAAGCGGTGCCGGCACTTTCCGGTTACGGGCAAGACCTGATCAACCGGGCAGAACTTGCCTGGGCAAGAGCAAAACTTACGACTTCGAATTTCACATCCTGGCAAACAGCCTGTGATGACGGCGATATTAAAAGCGGTGACGCCGACAATACCGCTGAACAGCAACTTGACAATGCCTTTGTTGCGGCTGTTTATTTATACGAAGCCACAGGCAAAACGGAATACAAGACTTTTGCAGAAGCCAATTATACCAAAGTAAATCCTTACAAGATCGGCTGGTGGGGTCCCTACTGGATACCGCAACAACTAGCCTTGCTTCGGCTTACAGCACTTCCCGGTATTTCGGCTACTGTTGTTAGCAATATCAAAAACCAAAAAGCAGGCATGGAGTACCTCTACTCCATCCCAACTTATACGGCAGGAACAGACCTTTACCGTGCACACATGGCTGATGATGCTTTCCACTGGGGACACAACCAGGTCAGAGCGAACGCAGGGATTCTGAACCTGGATTACATCGCGTTTGGCTTAAACACAACCCGCCATGCGCAGTACCGGGAAGTAGCGGAACAATATGTACACTGGATGCATGGCGTTAATCCAATGGGCATGGTGATGTTATCAAATATGTATCAGCATGGAGCTGAGAAGTGCATCAACGAAATTTATCATGCCTGGTTTGCGCATGGCTCGGTATGGGACAATGCCCTTACTTCATCAAACGGACCGGCACCCGGCTACGTAACCGGTGGCCCCAATAAGCAATACGCAGGTAGTGTAGCCGGAATTGCTGATCAGCCCCACCAAAAAGCGTATAAAGACTGGAATACCGGTTGGCCGGATAACTCCTGGGAGCTGTCCGAACCATCTATATACAATCAGGCATCGTATGTAATGTTACTGGCCCGTCTCATGCTGCCCTCGGCCACGCCGACGCCAACAGATACGGAAGCCCCTTCAGTTCCGCTGAACCTTTCTGCGTCCGCCATTACTGAAACCAGCGTAACGCTCAACTGGAGTGCCTCCACGGACAACACGGCTGTCACAGGATACGACGTTTACCAGGGTTCTTCGCTCTTGCAAGCCGGTGTTTCGGGTACGACAACAACCTTAAACGGACTGACCTGTGCAACCGCTTACCACTTTACTGTTAAAGCAAAAGATGCGGCAGGCAATGTTTCCGAAGCAAGCAATACCGCGTCGGCAACCACCAAAAATTGCGTTGTCCTCTCTGCAAACATTATCTACGATGATGCAATTGGAAGCGACTGGACAGATGCCTCTGCATCTTCCGTAAGAAACTTTACGAATACAGGAACCGTAAAAGTAGGCGTAAGGTCGATACGGGTTGATTTTAGCGGCAACGGAACTTTAGCATTTGCAAAAGGCACGGCTGTCAACACATCGGCAAATACAACACTTCGCTTTTGGACATATAACGCCAGCAAAAATGGAATCAAAATCTTCACAGAATCGGCAACCGGAGCGAAAAGTGCCGAGGTTTATTTGAAGCCAGCTGCCAACAAGTGGACAGAAGTTATCATCACTATGAGCCAACTCGGCAATCCTGCATCCATAAAGAAAGTGGTGGTGCAAAATAATTCGAACAAGACGGCAACCATGTATTTTGACCAGGTCCAGCTCACCGCCGTTTCCGATGCCATGTACGCTAATGCTGCATTGACTGTAAACAGAGGCACTGCAACGGGTTCCGACCTGTTTGATACATCACCTGACTTGCGTCTCTATCCTAACCCGGCGAAAGAGTTTGTGGAACTTCAATTCCGCTCTGCAAAAGTCCAGTCAGGTTTTATCACAATAGCCGACAATACCGGAAGAATAACATTTTCCGGGCAACTAAGAGTGCAGCAGGGCAACAATTCATTGAGAATAGCGCTTCCAAAATGGCCGGCGGGTGTTTATTACCTAACCTTGAAAGCAGGAGAAGTGCAGTATGTGAGGTCTTTTGTTTTAGGTAAATAAGAAAGGAAAAGAAGTTGCTGGTAAGAAGCAACTTCTTTCTTTTTCAATATATTGACGAAGAACCAATGGTTCAATGGAAAAGGCTTTATTCATTACCATCAAAGCAAGTTGAAGAATGATTGTTTTCGCTTCTTCTTCACTCCCGCTCGAATTCATGGCAAAATCAAGCGCTCAAACCTATGGTCTCTTCAAGGTTACCAATCCCTGATTGCTGTTAAAGAAACAGTTTGATTAAAAGAAGAGCCGATTATGTTTAACCTTTCAAGGTGTTTATGAATTGATTCACCGCTGCCAGTGATTTTGTGGCAATCACGTTGTTCTTAATCTGCCGGGGAAGTGACAATTTACCTGTACTAGTGAGCGGCAGGTAAATTGTCATTGTTTTTGATGGCAGCAAGGATGAAGACTTATTTACATGGAAGCTGCTTGTTGTTTTTCAGTAAGAAAAAAACTGTCTGCTTTGTCCAGCAGGCGCTCATCTTTCATGCCGGAGCGATTAAAAAGAATCACACTGCCCACGCCCAGATCAGGATACAACCGCAGCTCGATGTAATAGCCGCCTCCACCACCCGCATGGGCGACATAGGAATGGTTTTTTACGTTTCCTGTGTACCAGGAGAATGACATGCCGGTGGGTTTACCCCCGATCACATTTTCCTGGAACAGCAAATGCCTGGATGAAGGCCTCAATAGTAAAGAATCACTCTTCAACAGTGCCTGTCCGTATTTGACCAGCCCTTGCCTGGAGCCGATCATGCCGCCATAGGAGGTACCATTGCTATAGAAATGTTTAAACGGCTTCCACGCCCCTTCTTTGGTATCCATGTACTTGCGCTTATCGAGCAGAAAGTCCAGCGCCAGGTTCATAAAAGACCAGGCTTTCTGATAACCTTTGGCATGAAGGACAGGATGAATGGTAAACCCTAAACTGCTGGTATCAATCCCCGCCTTCTGGATGATCTTTTCTGTAACATACGCTTCATAGCTTTTTCCCGAAACGGTTTCAATAATTTGTCCCAGCAATACATAGCCAAGGTTGGAATAGAAAAACCTCGTTCCCGGTTCACTCTTCAATGCTTTATTGTTTTGAAAAACCGTTCTAAAAAAAGGGTCTCTTTGAAAAGCTACGTGTTCCGTTTCCAGGTGTATCCATTTCAGCGGCATTGGATTTGGGATACCGCTGCTATGGTTCAGAAGCTGCTCTACGGTAATGTTGTTTGGATAAGGGAAATTGGGCAAATAAACCGAAGCGGGTTTTTTCAGATCGACTTTACCTTCCTCAGCTAGTTGAAGAACTGCCAGTGCTGTAATGGTCTTGGTGACGGAGAACAGGTTATAGGTCGTGTGTGCATCAACAGGCCTGCGGTTTTTAACATCGGCATAGCCATCAGTAAAAGTATAGATAACGGAATCTGTATCAAAAAAGCAGTATTGAACAGAGGGTGTCTTCCCTTCCACTACTTCATGTTTTAAAAAGTTATCGATGTGTCGCATGTCAAAACGGTTGTTGTCAATCAGTGTAAAACTCAGACCTGCTGCCATCAGCAGCAGGATCAGTATCATCTTCTTTGTCATGGTTCAGGGTTTTAGGTTTAACAATCCCCCCAGGTTCAACTGCACAGACCAGCTTTCGGAGGGGGAATGGAACTGATGTGCGTTTCCGCCTTCCCTGAACTCCCAATGGTTGGCTTTCAAGACGATGTTATAGCCTGCTTTCAAACCTATAAAGGTTCCGTTGGGAGCTAGTTTTTGCAGGAAAACGGCTGCAGGTAGATGGTAGTTGTTGTTGTGAAAAACAACCGTATTGAAACGGGAAGCGCTCTGGTGGCTTTCATTGGTAACATAGAGGTGGTTCAGCGAGAACCCAAAGCCGGACTGCAGACTCAATCGCCAGCTCTCATCGAGCTGGAAACGGTAACCAACCAGGAACTGGGAGTTCAAACCCGAATAATCTGCATGCAAATCACCGGTATGTTTTTGTCCTTTTGCATAAAAAAACTCCACGCCATACTGGAACTTTCCCCTTTGCAGCAGGCTGCCTGCGCCCACCGTTGTGGCCAGTGCCGGCGACACATCCTGATCAAAGAAAAAGGTTTTTTGCTGAAGTGGTTTAACACCCAGGCTGGCATACAGGTGCAGTTCTTTGGAAGGTTTTTCCTGTGCGTTTACCAGTAACGTTACTGTGATCAGCAGGGAGAGAAAGAATAGTTTTTGTTTCATATAATTTAATTTTATATGACAAAACTATTCGCCCCCGATAGGGGTTCACTTATCAATTGATAAGAAAAGAAAACTTAGTTTTTGGTGAGCTCATTGCGCAGGCGGGAAAAAGAAACCGGTGTAATGCCCAGGAAGGAAGCAATTACGGTATGGGGGATCAGGTTTTCCAGTGCAGGATAGTGCTGCCGGAAGAAAAGCAGGCGATCTTTTGCCGTGTAGCTGCGAAACAGGGCTTCATAGTTGAGGTGTTGGATAAACTCTCTTTCGACCACCCGTTGCCCGAAAGCCCTGAGCTGCTCGTTTTGCAAGCGCAGTGCATCAAAGGCACCGATCGGGATTTTGAAGAAGGTACAATCAGTGAGTGCCTGGAGACTAAAAATGCTGATGCTGTTAATGGTTCGGGCAAAGTGTGGTGTGATCACATTTTTCTCTATGTAGATGCCTGTTGTGAGCATTTGGCTTTCTTCATCTACATTGTAGCGGTGGGCAATGCCTTCCAGCAGGAAGTATTCAAAGGCGTTGTATTTTTTTTGCAAGAACACCGTCTCTCCCCGTTTGTAACTGGCAAGTGTTCCGCTTTGGATGACAGTTGTTAGAGTGGCAGGTGAGATTGCGGTATAGTCTTTTAGAATGTATTCGATCCGTTCGTTATAGTTTACAGCCATAATAGTATTACCTCAGCATTTAGGTAACCTAAATTAACTATCGCAACAATTGATTGCAAATGTGGCTTCCACAAAATATTCGAATATTCTTGCTTGGAGAAAAGCGTTTCCTATTGTTTGTCCACTTTGCTATTCTGATACATAGAACTATGTTCGGTCAGCTATCACATAACTACCTAAAGATTGAAAAGCTCGTAACAAGCTATTTTTTTGCTTTCACCATTTTGTAATTATCATGCATCTTTAAATCAATTAATAAATGATTGGGATCGATACCGGATCGTGTTGGTTTATCCGGTACAGTCAAAGTGATTGTCTGTGTCCCTGTGCGGATGCGGTGCTTCTGCAGGTAAAGTACTTTGTCTACTTCTTTTCCTTTTTCCGGTGGCCCAAATACGCCAATTTCAATCCAATCATTCATGGGCACAGGGGTTTCGTTTCCCATTTCATCAACTACGTCTTTGCGTGCCTGTACGTCAAGCGTAACCTGCCAGTTACCTTCCCTGGTTTGTTGCGCAGTTACCTTGTCGGTTTTAAGATCCCAATAGGTGTTCACTTCAAACAGATCTTTTAACAGGTATTGAAGTGTATCGGGAGTGATCCTTTTTAGTTCCCGGTAAAGATCAAGTGTAGTGGGCAGGGGTGGTTTACCCGAGCCATGCTTTGCCAGTAAGTCTTTTAAAGCACTATTCACCTGTTCCTTACTTATGTATTTGCTTAGCGCGTACAAAGCAAAAGGGCCTTTGCGATAACCCTGGTATTGATCGCTGGCACGAAGCAGAGGAACTGCCCCTTTGGCACGTGGAACCTCATACGCCTTACGGATCTCTGCGAGGTACCGCTGCAAGTGTTCGTTGCCATACGCCTCCTCTAATACCTGCATGCCTGCATAAACCGCAAAGCTCTCTGTCATTACAAAAGCGCCTTCTACCCTTGCCGGAAGTTGTTGTGCAGCGCCCCACCATTGGTGTGCTACCTCATGTGCTACTATATAAAACGGAAGATCGTAAACATTGCTGTCGGTTGGATTTAATAAGGAGAACCCTTCCTGGTAATCGATGGTGCTTGCCTCCGCATGCATGCCCGAACCATAACCCGGATGCTCTACAAGTCTGAATATCTCATAGGGATAGGGCCCAAATTGTTTCGTGTAATAATCGAGCGCCGTACGTGCTCCATGCAGCATGCTGTTGAGATTTGCGCTATGATTGGGTTGATGAAAGACCTGGATGCTTACGCCGTTCCATTTCACTTCATGCACTGCATAGTTTGCAGAGAAGAAAGCATATTGATTTGGAATGGGTGCATTGGTAGCATAATGAAAATAGCGGCGGCTACCTGCTGCCCATGAACGATGCAGCCTTCCCGGCGCAACGGCAACCTGGCCGTTATCCGTGCTTACAATCGCTTCGACATTTGTTTGATCAGCCAGGTATAAGTTGTTACGGGCTGCAACATTGTAAAGAGAAGGCAGTATGGGACGTGGTGCCAGTCCATGCTTTTTCCGCAGGCTTACATCACTTATGCACCGGTTAGGCTGAAAGCCGACAACAGGCAACAAATTCCTGTTGGTAAAATAGGTGCCATTCGCTACCACATACGATTCAACGCCATCGTTGGTAAACCCTTTCGGTTCATAAACCACCCTGAAGTTGATCCGAAGGGAGTCGCCGGGTCTTAATGCATTCGCAAGAACATAAACCTGGTCAGTAACATTGTTTCCAGAAGACACCAGCTTTGCCTGCCGGTCAAAAACGATCCCGTTGGTTGAAACGCCACTTACGCTTGATAACAGGATAGAGTCTATAGGCAATGCGTTATTATTGACAAGCTGGTAAGTGCCACTAATGCAAGCTTTATTTTGTTTGGGGAATAGATCTACATTGAGTTTGGTAGCTACGACTGTAGGTTGCGGCAAGTGTTCGAACCGTATAAATTGTTTTTCATATTCCGCACTCTTGTATATTTTTTCCGAGGCTGATTCATGATCATTCAACGCATAGTTGTTATAAATAATGAAGCCTCCGATTGCTATAAGAAGGCACACTGAGAATACCGCAGCCCACTTGGTTAAACCTTTAAAGCGGCCACTTGCCAATTGAAGGCGGGATCGCAATCCAACCTCTTTACTTCTCACCCAGAGCAGCCTTGCCAGTACAGCCAGTAGCAATGCCCATGCAGCCCAATACAACTTAAACCATAACCACGGCTTTAGTGAAGGCCCAAAGCCGTTGAAATCACTGTATGACCAGCCGGTATCGGCACCATAAATGAGCAACTTATTTTCAATACCAAGCATTGGAGCAAAGGCTATGTAGCCATAGGCAATCAGTAATACAAGGTGAGCAATGTACTTCTGGTTAACGAGTACCTGCACCACAAAGGCAAGCATACCAAAAAGCAAGTAATCTGCCAGCTGGATGCCAAATAAAGTTTGCAGGTACTGGCCAATCTCAAAATGGTTATACCCAAGGCGCAGTTGTACAAGGATGCCAGCCAGCATGAGCAGTGTCAGCCACACAAGCAGGATAAACACCAACCCTAAAAACTTGCCGGTAAAAAGCACCCACTCCCGTACAGGTGCTGCACCCCATATTTCACTTATACCTGCTTCCCTTTCTCTCCACACCAGTTCACCGGAATAAAACATGATCAACAGCGGAATGATGATCCATGGCGTTTGTGCATTGGTTAAAGGAGCCGTTAAATAAGTCAGTACATGATTCGTTCTTGGGATCATTGGCACATTCAGGAATTCCATTTTAAATGGAACAATTACAAACGCCAGCAATGCAATCAATGCAAGGAAGATGATACCCACACGGCTCTTTGCGAGTTGCTTAAACGATACCATCGCTATAGTGCGTGTTTGTCTTGCTTGTGCTGCAAAACCAAAGCTTTGACTTACCGTTGGTACTGTGATCGGTGTTGTCTCCACAATGCCAATACTTGTTGGTGCTAACGAAGCACTTTGTATTTTTTGCTTTTCCTTCTTTCGCTTCCACCAGGAAATAGTAACTATTGGATGAGCGGCTCGAAAGCGGAAATACGTATAACCAAGTGCAAGCAGGCTGATACCAAACCAGAACAGTCGGTTCAATAACAACGGACCTTTCAAACTTATGCCGAAGCTGTTTACCTGTATAGGTGTGTATTCAATCGAATATTTATTCAGCATGATGCTGAAACTCATGGGATCAACCAGGTTACCATACCCACTACTTTCGGTTGATTGATTTAGTACCGATCCAAGAATATAAGCGAGAAAGAAAAGCAGTCCGCCGGCGAGAAAACTAGCCATAGCACTCCGCTTTAAAGCTGCTAGCGAAAATTGAATAGCCGTAGCAAAGAAGGAGTTTGGCAACGCAATAAAGAAATAAGAGGCGAGGTACGGCGCTGTGCGAAAAGGACCAATGATCTCCGGTTCGACATCGTTTAAATAAATGGCAATCAGTATACCTGCCGGTATCGCCAGCATGATGACAGCATTGATGACAAAGGCTGCAAGGAACTTGCCGCTCAAGTGTTCAGCCTTAGGTACAGGAGCAGTGTACGTAAGTGGATGCATTCGCGTTTGCACATCGCGTGTGGCTGCATGACCCGCAACAGATGCACCAACCAGTAGCCACAAGACGCAAGTCAAAACAGTAACCGCCCCAATAACCACCGGTGCATTTACCAGTACATAACCTTCGAGGGCATCGTCAGCAAAATTCATGCTTGTAAGAAGAAATGAACTTGCTAACAGCACTAAAAAATACAACCATGTTGATACCGTGCGTACCTGGCAAGCAGCCTCAAAACGAAAAATTTGTAGCAGCTTCATGCTATTACCTCCTGTTGCTTTGCAGAACCATTACCATAATGACCCGCCATGGTACAGAAATAAACATCTTCCAGGTCGGCTTCTACATGTTCAAAGCCATTGCCTGGATCTTGCTCACTATATACGTGTACAACCGTTTGCCCCCCCAGTAGTTTTGTTGATATTACCGCATACTGCTGCGCAATGGCATGCAATGCACTTTTAGCAATCATTCGGCGCCAGATATTTCCCTCCAATTCATTTACGGCACCCATTGGTTCAGCCTCCAGTAGAATTTGTCCTTTCCTGATAATGGCCATCCTGGTGCATAGCTCTGAAACATCTTCCACTATATGTGTTGAAAGTATCACACTACTGTTCTCTCCCAATTCACTCAGCAGGTTTAGAAAACGTACTCTTTCTGCTGGATCCAGACCGGCCGTAGGTTCATCTACAATCATCAATTTCGGATTGCCCAACAGTGCAATGGCAACCCCAAAGCGTTGTCGCATTCCTCCCGAGTAACCGCCTAGCTTCTGCTTGCGCACTTCCCATAAATTCGTCTGCCGCAGCAGTGCTTCCACTAAATCTTTCCGCTCTCCTCTCCTGGTAATGCCTTTTAAAATGGCAAAGTGGTCAAGCAAAGCCTCTGCACTTACCTTTGGATACACCCCAAACTCCTGTGGCAGGTAACCGAGTGTTTTGCGTACCTCATCTTTTTGATCCAGTACATTGAGGTTGTCCAGTTGAATGCTTCCACTATCAGGATCCTGCAATGTGGCAAGGATGCGCATAAGGGTAGACTTACCGGCACCGTTGGGGCCAAGCAGACCATACATACCCCGGGGAATGTTCAGCGATATATTATGCAATGCCTGTACGCCATTTGCATAGGTTTTGGAGACATTGCGGATGGACAGGCCCAACTGTTGATTTTCCATTTTACCTGATTTACTTCGTATCGTTTTTTTAAAGAAGAAAGGGAAGCTCCTTTATGGATACGCTCTCTTTTTATTTCAGTACAAAACAAACCTTACCGGAATAGAAAGCGAAAAGCGATCTGCAAGGGCTGTGAAGTAATCGACCAATGGCTGCCCTGTTTCCGCCAGGACACTTGCAGGCTCTATCTGGCCTTTCATAGATGGGAATATAGCCCTGGTAGAGAAGGTGGATAGCGAATGACAGGAAAAAATACCTTTATTCTATGAAGCGAATAAAAAACATATTCGTGCGGATCCACATCGTTCTATGGAGCCTGTTCAGCCTTTTAGCAGTTATCCAGTTACGTGAGGATACCGCCTACTGGCGGACCTTAACTGTGGGATTAATCCTTACCTGTTTATATGTTTTTTACAGTCATTTCTTCCTGCTGACCCGCTATTCAGGTAAAAGGGCGAAGGGTGCTTATTTTCTCAGGCTGGCAGGTATCCTGTTGACCGGGCCTTTTCCATTTTTGTTTTTCCATTACCGAAAGCTGGATACGCTGGACATTTTCTTTGAACACTATAGTATTTCCCTGATCTCCATTGTGACCCCCTTTATCTTCCTGAGTTGGCTGGCACGGGTTACCGAGAACCTGGTGATCAATACCGTCAAAAAAGAGCAACTGGAGAAACAAGCCGTGGAGGCCGAGCTGTATTACCTCAAATCGCAAATGGCCCCGCATTTTCTGTTCAATACACTGAATAACATTCACACGCTGGTGTACAAACAAGCTCCAACGGCACCGGAGGCTGTCATGCAGCTGGCTTCTCTGATGCGCTATATGATTTATGAGTCAAATGCTCCTACAGTACCGCTCACAAGAGAAATGGAATACTTGCAGGATTATATGAGTTTACAGCAACTCCGGTATAAACAAAACCCGGTGGTGGATCTAAGGATAGAAGGGGAAACAGAAGCCTGCCATATTGCTCCACTGTTGTTCATCCACCTTCTTGAAAACGCCTACAAACACAGCCCTGCCCGTCTGGCTCCTGGTGAACTGAAGGTCAGGGTGGAGGTAAAGGATGATACCCTTACCTTCAGCGTGCAGAACCCGGTTGGTCACAATCAGAGCCATACCCTTGATGAACCAGGCGGTATCGGCCTGCCGAATGTCCGGAAAAGACTGGCGTTGCTGTACCCGGGACAACACAAACTGGAAATTACCAACTCGGGGGAAACGTTTGTCGTTGTTCTCACCATAAAAGGTCTCCAATCACAGCCGCATGAAAGAAAAGCTCACCTGCTATATCATTGACGATGAGCCACTCGCCCAGGAGATACTGGAAGCGTACATCGCGAAGGTTCCCTTTCTGGAGCAGAAAGGAGTCTTCTCCAGCCCTTTAGAAGCCGCAGGCTCTCTGGAGAAAGACAGCCCTGGTCTTCTGTTTCTGGACATCAACATGCCGGACCTGGACGGGCTCAGTTTCATTCCGATGCTGAAAACAAAACCGGCGATCATCCTCACCACGGCCTATGATCAGTATGCCCTGAAGGCTTTTGAACTGGAGGTGAAAGATTACCTTGTAAAACCCATTTCATTTGAACGGTTTTACAAAGGCGTCCTGCGCCTGTACCAGGAACAAAGTCTTAGAGTTGAACCGTCAAAGGAGGCGCCAAAACGGGAGCAGAAAAGCGTGCCCGAATACATCTTTCTGAAGGTGGGCCACCGTATTCAGAAAGTGGCTACCGGTGATATTCTTTTCGTGGAGGGCATGAAAGATTACCTGCGGATTCATACCAGGGAAGAGAAAATCATGACGCTTCTCAGTTTTGCCAAATTGGAGGAGTTATTACCCTCACAAGATTTTGCCCGTGTGCACCGGTCCTTTCTGGTGGCAATTGACAAAATAGACCACATCGAAAAAAACAGAATCTGGATTGCCGAACAAATCATCCCCATTAGTGACACCTACGCCGAAGCCTTCTATAAAATGCTCAAAGGTCTTCCGTAAGGTGGATCTCTTTTTCCCTGTTTTCCGCCACTTCAACACTTCTTGCCGGACGTATAAATCGGCGTGAATCCAACTAAAGGCAAATAGTTGGATTGCTAATTTTCGATCCCTCTACTCTCCTTTTGAACGTCAATGGCAAAATCGAACGATGCCATCTGCGGTGTAACGAAGTCATTGTTCACCAATGTTTCCGCTATAAGTAACTTGGTGTACCAATACTGTTTTTCTTCACTATAATTAAAAGGAATTGCCTTCAAAGGCAATCAACGGGGAGGACCGAACAGTTATCGTATACACTATTGTAAAAATTAGTACTGTTCTGTCAGCTAAACACTGATTATTTACAGCTTACGAACTTACTCCTTTCCTGCATCTGTGTTCGATCATCGCCCGGTCAGCTAACCAGAGACTTTCGGCACCATTGGTCTACCGAATGTTTGATTACTGGATTCTGCCTTGTGATGAATGAACAAAGAAAGCTGGTACCCTGCTATTAGTCCCGCAAGTTCCGATTGATCTTCTTGTCAGTTCATTGAATAACAGTTAAAGAAGAATTTGAAAGTTTTAGTAATGGTAAGAATTACATCTCAAATTCGAGGTAAACCTGTACGCCATTGCCGGAAGAAATATCCAAGGTGCCCTTCATGGCCTCTACTCTTCGGCGGATAGAAGCTAAACCGGTCCCATTCTTTTCGGCATCTGTACTGAACCCTTTGCCGTTGTCTTCTATTACCAACGAGAGCATATTATCATGCACACTGATTTGCACCAAGGCAGTGGTAGCATGGGAATGTTTCAGGATATTGCTGATGAATTCCTGTGCGATACGGTATAGCGATAACTCAAATGTGGGAGAGAAACGTCGATTTTCTCCGATTGAAATAAAATCAATCAACAGCGAATCGCTACTTACATTTCTGCAATAACGGCGCAAGGCTTCTGACAATCCATTTTCCAGCAAGATCTCAGGCATCAGGTTGTGTGAAGTGCGCCGCACCTGCAGGGCGGCGTTTTCCAGCAGTTGTATGCCCTGTTGGTAACCGGTGGTGTCTGCAATTTGCGGCACATGTGCAAGCAGCGACGAGAACTGCATTTTGGCTGCGGCAATCATGCCGGATATTTCGTCGTGCAGGTCACGGGCAATTCGGCTACGCTCTTTTTCCTCCCCTTCTCTCAGAGCTTCCAGTAACAGCATTTCCTTTAACTTTTGTTCGGTTTCTACCTGTTGCGTCACTTCTCTTGCCGACACCACAATGGCTTGTATGGTGGGGTTGGCGAGTTGGTTCGTCACAATAGCTTCCAGCCAGTGCCAGTTGCCATAAGCATCATTGATACGGTATGGTAGGAGATGAACTTTCTTCTCGTTCTCCAATAGTGAGCTTAATTGTTCTGCCAGGCGTTGCTGATCATCGGGATGAACCCGTTCCAAGCAATTTTTACCTAGCAGTTGTTCGGCCGCAACGCCAAACAAAGCATCGGCTTTTTTGTTGAAGATTTGATTCACCGAGTCGGTAACAAAGCGATAATTGAATTTTTCATCAATCAGACCGGCAAGGTCAAAAGAATTTTCAACCAGCGCCTGTAATATGTTTTCGATGGAAGGCTGGCTATTCTCCGCCCGAACGGCAGCTGGCTCATGTCTGTTGGACATAGAGGAAATATCGTTTGCTGCCTGGTTTGTTTTGTTCATTTCGTGCATTCAATTTGTTGGCTTCACGGGTTTATTGATGCTCTTTGAGGTGTACCGGTTTTTAGGGGCAGTTGACTTGCTTGGCTAAAGAATAAAAATAGTAGTTTTCGTGTTGCCTTGTATTTCTGTAATTCAAAGCTGAATGTTTCCCTTGCATGTTGTAATACATTTTGATTTATTCAATTATCACTGTTCGGGCTTCTTCCAGGTTATCAAACATCCCGTCTTCCAATAGTTCTGCTTTAAAGCGACTGAAATAGGGTTCCATAAAAGCATTACCATTTGGTCACCGGCCTTGTTAAAGGATTGCGTCATTTTTCTTTCAGCAGCAGCTTTCGAAAAGCGCCGCCTGTAAACTGACCACCACGATCAGGGTATATAATAAAGCCTGGTGTGACAGGTCTTGCCTGTAGCGCTTTCTCAGTGCTGTTATCACCAGTTCTTCCCGCAAATTGATTGATTCTTTTATTCTTGAAACACCAAGGCTGGATGCTTTACTTTCTACCACCAGTTATCTATGCATAAACAGAATTAAAAATCTTCCAAAAGTTCACCAAGCAAATACCAAGTGATATTTCGGTTTTATGCTTTGACGATCATAAACTTTTTGACATATGTCAATGGGGAACTCCTGCTATCCGCCAGCCCATTGAAATGTTTATAGGTCAAAGATGATTTGCAAAGATCTCACGATCCACTTTATGTTCTGCTTCTGCCTCCTGCTGCACTTTTTTCAGCCGTCTTCCCTCTGTCATCCGGGTGATCAGCACAAATAACACCGGTACGACGAAGATGGCCAGTGTGGTAGCGGCAATCATGCCACCAAATACAGTCCAGCCAATTGTGCGGCGGCTTTCTGCGGCAGCACCCGAGGCCAGTGCCAAGGGAAGTACGCCCAGCATAAAGGCCAGTGATGTCATGACAATCGGACGCAGGCGCAACCGAACCGCAGTAAGGGTGGCCTGGATTAAATCGACGCCATGATCGACCCTTTCTTTTGCGTACTCCACAATCAGGATAGCGTTTTTCGCTGCCAGTCCTATCAATGTAATTAATCCAATTTGCGCATAAATATTATTGGTGAGGCTGGGGATAAATGTCAGCGTTAGTATTGATCCCAATGCACCAATCGGTACAGCAAAGAGTACAGAAAACGGAATGGACCAGCTCTCATACAAGGCCGCCAGAAAAAGAAACACGAACACCAGCGACAGGGCAAAGATGTAAATAGAGCTGTCGCCTGCTTTGATCTCTTCACGGCTCATGCCCGAAAACTCGTAACCATAGCCGGCGGGAAGCGTTTGCGCCGCCACTTCCTTCAAAGCCTCAATGGCCTGGCCGCTGCTGTAACCAGGTTTGGCAGCGCCGTTAATTTCAATGGCGCGGTAAATGTTATAGTGCGAAATAAGTGCCGGGCTTTCAATCAAAGTGGTGGTTACGAGCGAACCCAAAGGCACCATGCCTCCGCTGCCATTTCTCACATAATAACGGTTGAGTTCCGATAAGGACGAACGGTAGCTGCTGTCAGCCTGCGCCACCACCCGGAAATTACGCCCATACAGATTGATGTCATTTACATAACTGCTGCCCAACAGCGTTGATAAGGTGCTGTACACGCTGGCTATGTTTACGTTGAGTTGTTTAGCTTTTTCCCGATCCACATCAATTTTGTAAGATGGCGTTCGGGTGTTGAAGAAGGTATACGCCATACCGATCTCAGGCCGCTGGTTCAAGGCTGCCAGGAATTTTTGTGCAACGGCATCAAACTGTTTAATGTTGTCGGTGCTGGTGGTTTGCTGCAATTCGAATGTAAAACCCGATGACTGCCCCAATCCCGGAATAGCGGGTGGCGTAATGGCAAGAATGCGAGCTTCTTTAATGGTGGAAGCAATAGCCTGGATTTTGGCCACTACCGCCTGTACATGGTGTTCTTTCCCTTCCCGCTCTTCCCAGGGCTTCAGGTTTACAAAGAGTGTACCCACGTTTGTTTTGTTGGAAAAACTAATGATATTCAATCCAGCCAGTCCCCCTACTACCCTTACTTCCGGTATCTGCTGAATTTTTCCCATCAGGTCTTGCAACAGCGCAATGCTGCGGGTGGTGGACGTTGCTTCGGGCATTTCGTAGGTCACAAACATGCGGCCTTCATCCTCGGTCGGAATAAAGGCGGTTGGTTTGTTTTTAAACAGAAACACAAGGCCTACAAACAGAACAGCCATCATCACCAATACATACGGTGTTCGCCGGATCCAGCTTCCGACCCCTTTGCTGTACGAGATGGTAAGACGGTTGAAGCGACTGTTAAAGCCGGCAAAGAATTTCTCTAACCAGTTTTTCTTTGCTCCTTCTTCTTTTGATGGACGCAACATGATACTGCAAAGTGCCGGTGTCAGCGACAAGGCAACAAAAGCAGATATCAACACAGATACCGCAATGGTAATAGCAAACTGCTGGTACAACCGGCCAACAATACCAGGAATAAAACCTACCGGCACAAACACCGCAGCCAGGATCAGGGCAATGGCAATCACCGGCCCGGAGATGTCTTTCATGGCAGCACGGGTGGCTTCTTTTGGTGACATCTTGTTGTGGTCGATATAATGCTGCACCGCTTCTACCACCACAATGGCATCATCCACCACAATCCCAATGGCCAATACAAAAGCGAATAAGGTAAGCGTGTTGATGGTGAATCCAAAAGGAATAAAGAAGATAAAGGTTCCAATCAATGATACCGGAATGGCCAGCAAAGGTATCAATGTAGCCCTCCAGTTTTGCAGAAACAGAAACACCACAATCACCACCAGGATCAACGCCTCCAGCAGCGTTTGCACCACTTCACGAATGGATGTCTTTACCACACTAACCGTTTCCAGCGGAACGAGGTAATCAATATCATTCGGAAAGGTTTTGCGGGCTTCTTCCAACGCTTTCATCAACACGTCGTACGTGTCCAGAGCGTTTGCACCAGGTGCCTGGTAGACCAACAAAAAAGTGGCCGGTTTGCCGTTAACAAAGGCATTGCTGTTGTAATCAAATACCCCCAACTCCACACGGGCAACATCCTTCAGATAAACCAAACTACCGGTTGAAGGCGAATTGCGAACGATGATGTTCTCAAATTGCTCCTTTGTATTGATACGGCTATTGGTCAGTACACTGTATTCGAAACTTTGCACGGCCGGTTGCGGATTTCCACCAACCGTACCCGCAGCTACCTGCAGGTTTTGTTCGGTAAGTGAAGCCGTAACATCAGCGGGTGTTAAGCCAAGCGCAGCCAGCTTTTCGGGATTGAGCCAGATGCGCATGCTGAAGTCAGCCGCACGGGTAACGATATCACCCACACCGGGCACCCGCTGCAACGCATCCTTCATGTAAATGTTGGTAAAATTTCCAATGAACTTTGCATCGTGTGTACCGTTGGGCGAATAAAAGGCCAGCGCCACCATGATACTTGGATTGCGTTTCCGAACAACAAGCCCCAAACGCTTCACCGCATCAGGTAAGCCAGGTTGTGCCACGCTTACCCGGTTCTGTACATCCAGTGTGGCCATGTTGATATCCGTACCGACATCGAAGGTAGCCGTGATGGAGCTTTGGCCACTTCCGGTACTGTTGCTGGTAATATAGGACATGCCCGGCGAACCATTCACCTGTGTTTCAATAGCGGTGGTGGTGGTTTGCTCAACAGTTTCTGCATCGGCGCCGGTAAAGTTGCCGGAAATCGAAACCGTGGGTGGTGTAATGTCGGGGTACTGCGCTACCGGCAATGTCATCATGGCAATGATACCCACCAGCACAAGCACAATTGAAATGACAATGGCGGTTACCGGACGCTTAATAAAAGTTTCTGCTATCATCAGAAAAGAGTAATAAATATTGAGTAATAAATACGCAGAAGGCGGCGATAATGATCAATGACTACATCCTTCCTACTTTTTGGGTTGCTGTGCTGCCGGTGGTGGCGTAGTCGTAATCACCGAACCCTGACGAAGGATCTGCACACCTTCCACAACAATCTTGTCGCCAGGTGTCAATCCGCTGCGGATGATGACGTTGGCCCCCAATTGCTGTCCTAATTCAACCCTGCGCTGCATAACTTTGCTACTGTCGCCAACCACATAAGTAAAGTATTCACCCAATTGCTCTGTTACCGCTTTGAACGGAATAACGATGGATTGTGCTGCCCTGTTATTGGCAATGCGTACCGTTCCATTCATGCCTGCCCGGAGCATGCCATCTTTGTTGGGAAAAACCAGTCTTGCTTTGATGGTTCCCGTTTGCGGGTCCACGGCACGGTCGATCAGTGAAATTTTACCGGGGTACGGATAAATATCGCTGCCGAATGCAAGCGTGAACGTAGAATCCCCCACACTACTTTTTTGCTGCTGCAACTGGTGAAAATGAAAAATCTCTTTTTGATCGACATTTACGTCTACCGCTATTGGATTATCGGTAGAAACGGTATTCAAAACCGTTTGTCCGGCTACAACGGCTGCCCCTGTCTTTACCTGTGAAATACCGATCGTACCGGTAAATGGAGAACGGATAACAGCAAAGCCTACATTGGCCCGTACTGCCGAGACGTTGGCTTTGGCTGCAGCCACCTGTTTCCTGGCCGCTTCCAGTGCTGCATCTGCATAGTCTACCTGTTGCTTGGCAATCGCATCATGTTTATCCAACTCGTGGTAGCGGTCCGCATCTTTTTGGGCTCTTTGCAAAGCCGCTTCCTGCACCTGCAGGTTGGCTACGGCTTGTTGAAGATTCGCACCATACACCTGTTGATCTATACTATACAAACGCTGGCCTTTGGCTACCTTATCACCATCCCGGAAATAAACACCCGTGATATAACCATTCACCTGGGCTGTCAGCTTTACTTCGTTCAGGGCAACAACGGTTGCGGGATATTCGTCATGGTATACGGCAGCGGTATCTTTTACCATTGCGACCGACACAAAAACAGGTGGCGGCGCTGCGGGACCTTGTGCCGTTTTATTGTCGCTGCAGGCGATCAAGGCTATTGCTAAAAATGCAGAAATGAATAAATCTTTATGAGCTGGTTTCATGATTCGCGTTTATCGGCTTGTAAAATGAATTTTAGAAAGTGATTGTTCCCAATGCACGCTCGGCATCTACCTTACTTGCCAGCACCTGGTTCAATGCATTGAAATAATTGATTTGTGCAGTGCGCAGGTCTGTTTCCGAAGTGATGACTTCCAGGTAGGTTTTCACGCCGGCCTTGTATTGCAATTGAATGACTGCATAGACTTCCTCCGCCAGCGCCACGTTTTCCTTTGATGCACGATACGCTGCCAGTGCGCCTTTGTAGTTTCCCAAAGCTGTTACATACTGGCTGTTAATGGCATTTTCCAAATTGATAATGTCCAGATCAACCCGTGCTAACTGTAGTTGTGCAGCCCTGACGTTTGCTTTACTTTTTCCTCCCTGGAAAATGGGGATACCCGCTGTTATTCCTACAAAGGAATTGGGATAATTGGTGCCATATAATTTTCCGAAACTGTTGTCCAGGTAATTGAGATTATAGATTGCATTGGCAGAGACTGTTGGAAGAAATGAATTACGTTGATAAACCAGGTTTGCTTCCTGTAAACGTTTTTGCGTGACCAACTGGCTATATTCGATCCTTTGTGAAAAGTCGGGGCGTTGCAGCGTGTCAAAAACAACATCCCGCTCCATTTGCAAACTGTCATAGGCAACGGTCAACTGACGGGTAACAGGATAACCCATCAGGTTTTTCAGGTATTCCACTTTGGCGACAAGGGCCGCTTCATTTGCCTGCTTCGCGGCCGTTGTATTATTTAATGTTATCTGTGCCCGCTTGTAATCTGTTTTATCGGTTACCCCTACCTGGTAACGATAATAGGCATCATTTAAGCTCCGCTGTAACCGTAAGATATTTTCCGCAGCCACCTTTATCTGCTGCTGGGTTGTCAGTACATCGTAAAAGGCTTTGCTGACAGCGGCTGCAATGTCAATCTTTCGTGCAGCGGTATTTTGCCGGGTCTGCAGGCGAACGTCACCTTGTGTCCGGTTTGCCAGCAGCACATCACGGTTAAAAATGGCCTGGCTTAAGGAAAGCTGCGCTGTTGACGTATTGGCAACACCAACCGGCACTGCCGCCCCATTGAAAAAGCTCGTTTGCCGTTGAAAATTATGCTGCAGCGTATAACTGGCGCCAATTTGCGGATACCAGTCAGCCAGGCGACCGCGAATATTGGCTTCTGTAATTTGTTCGTCAAGCTGGGCTTGTGCAATGAGAGGCTGGTGCTTCAGGGCAAACTGAATGCACTGCTCCAGTGTGGCAACAACAGGGAGCGTATCGGGATCCCGTTGCTGGGCTTCCAGTGACAAAAAGGCAAGGCAAGATAACAGCCATGCAGAAATTCTCTTCATAATAAGGTAATTCTAGCGTTAACAGCGAGCAAGCGTTATCCGGTTTCGATAAGAGGGTAGGTAGTTATCGAATAAGGAAAAGCAAAGTAACAGCAAAAATGAATAATTATTCATTTATTTTTGCAACAATGCGTATAAAAGACGAAGCGAAGATTGAATCCATTTACAACGCAACACTTAATTTGGTGAAAGAAAGAGGCCTTGCCGGCATCACAATGAGCGATATTGCAAAAGCGGCATCGATCGCAACCGGCACCCTGTATATTTATTTCAGGAACAAGGAAGATTTGATCAAAGAGCTGTTCTGGCAATGCCGCGATCAATCAGCAAAACAATATTTTGAAGGCCTGGAAGCAAACGCTCCTTTTGAAGAGCGATTGAAGCTTGTGTTTACCAATATTGTTGCTTATAAAGTTGTTCGCTTCGAGGTGTCCGTCTTTTTAGAACAAACCTACCATTCGCCATTCGTATGTATAACCGATTTGAAAAAAAAGCAAACAGCCCTCAAACCTTTATTGGAGTTATTTGAAGAGGGCATTGCTTTAAAAAAGCTGAAAGCTGTTGACAGTGACACATTAATGACCTATATGTTCGGAATCATTCATGAACTGATAAAAAAGGCTCATTTCTCCGGCAAAAAACTAAGCAAAGACAAAGTCAACCAGGTATACTCTCTTTTTTGGGATGGGATTCGACTCTAATAGTCAATTAAACATTTGCAACTACAGTACATCCAGTATCAATAACCATGGTTCAGGGAAGGCTTCCTTTCCTTCACCAGGATTCTGTTAAGTAGTTGACCTGCCCATGTTTCCAATATGATTTTCTAATCAGAGCTTCTGGAATGGATTACTGCCGGGGAAAGCCAGTTCGAGGCCTTCCTTTTTCTTTTTCCTGTAGCCTTTTTCTTTTCAGTAAAATGATCAATGATCTGGACAACCAAAGCTGCAACACCCTTGGTATGTCGAAGATGGTGCAGAGCAATGCACCTGTTGTGTACCCGGAGCAATTCCCGTTTGGTGACCATAAAGCTATACTGTAACCTTTGAACAGCAAATGCCTTAATACGTTAACCTAAATTTTACTGTGTGATTGACATAAAGAAGAATAAAAAGTCCCGGTTCACCAACAGGCAAACCGGGAAATGGTAAGTGTATACGTTGCTTTTATTGACAACGAACATTTGGATTAAACGGCATGAACATGCCCGATGGATTGTCTTCGTACAGCCATACGTGCAGGCTCCAGTGTGGTGGCAGTCCTGGTACACCGTCTACATCAAATGGCTGGCTGCCGAACGTAGGCGCCGCCTGCCCTGTTTTCAGAACAACATACTCCACTGCCACCAGGCGCAGGTTACCATCAGGTCCCGGCGCATAAAGAACCGCCTCTGGTTTCAGTGGATCAAATATGCCATCCATCAGGTTTGGGTTTACCCAGTGAAAGCCCATGCCACCAAGGCCGGGTACAGAAACGCAAAAATTATCCGGAACGTATCCTGCTTTAATAGCTTGGGTGGTAGAATGAAAACGCGATGTAGCTTTTTTGACATCTTTCAACAACTGTGCATCGGCCGATTTTTTTGCAGCGGCAGATGCAGCGGTCTTGTCAGCATTTATTAGATTTTGAGAGGACAGGCTGTCTTCTGCAACTTCACTTGTCAGTTCTTTTGTGCAGGATGTGGACAGAAACAGCAGCGATGCCGCCAGGAGGACAGTGCGGGAAATGGTCATTCGCATGGTTGAAGGTTTTATGTTAGGTAATATGATCCTTGTTTGTGGGTGTTAGGGGCAGCAGATGAACTTCTTTGGCGAATGTAGACTGTAAGCTTTTGCTGACGAAGGTTGTTATTTATGGTTTGCGAAGTCAGGCGAATCAATTGCACAAATCATGGGATGAATAGCATCAACGGCCGGGATGCATGCGATGATTTTTCAATGCCTTTTTATGAAATTGTGGCAATAAAAAAATGTCCCCTTCAATTAACCACAAAAGCAAAATAGCCAATTGCAGTCAGATGCCTGCTATCCAGCCACACTTGTATCATCACGCTTTCAGGTGCAGAAGTTACCGGTTATTTCGGAAGCACCGTTTCCAGCGCTTTATAAAATTCTTCCGGCTGCTCATACATAGGAAAATGACCCGAGCGGTTAATCCAAAAAATTGTTGCCTGCGGGATTAATTGCTTGATCTCATAACTCATAAAGGCTCCCGGATCTTGCGCGCCGGCAATGATAGAAACAGGAACAGGTAGCTTTATCAACTTTTCCTTCAATCCCCCACTCCCCTTCATAAAACTCTGGAAAAGCATAGCACCTGTCTTTGGATTTAACTCTCCTTTGTTGATAACCTGTATCAGGCTGTCCACTTTTGTTCGATCATACAAGACCGGCACCAGCTCCCATTTGTAGATTTCTTGTTGTATTTCCTTTGTCATATTGTTTTTACCTGCTGAAAACACCTTACGTCTCTGTTCTTTTTCAGGAGCGGACAAACGGACCTCCATATTGGCAGAATAGATATCAGAGAAGTTGCGGTCAACACTGAAAGGGCCGGAATCAATCAGCAGAAGTGAGGTTACGCGTTGCGGATGTTGCGCTGCAAAGCTCATGGCAAGCATACCGCCCCAGGAGTGACCAAGCAGGGAAGCTTTTTTGATGTTCAAATGATCCAGCAAACGTAGGATGTCTTCATGCGCCGTGCGGATATTGATAGTGGAAGTGTCATAAGGAACAGGCATAGACCGGCCCGTGCCTCTTTGTTCCAATAGCAGGGCATGGTGTGTTTGTCCCACCCGTTTTGCTACTTCTTCCAATTGTAAATAGCTTGCCCCCGGTCCTCCTGTTAAAATAAGTACGGGTTCTCCCTTTCCGTAGCTGTGGTAATAAAGATAGCCATTTGCGTATCGTATAGAATCCACTTTTTGTGAGTAGCCAATGACGGACATGGTTAGGTATAGGAGAAGAAGAAATGGTTTCATGATGAAGACTTTAATCTTTCAATTTAGTACACTCGCAGCAACCGAGAAGAAGTAACCATCGGATCAGCGTTGCGCCTAACGACAGTTTGTCTAAAACTGGCGTCACCCGGCTGTTCCTTTTATCCAAACCCTGCAAAAACCAACAGGCACAAGGAGGCGTTTTGGTTCAGAAGCTGTATCCTGATCGGCAGGCAAACTGCTGTATTAAAAGCGCACATATTTTGTACTGAAAACGAACAATACTTTCACCATACACTTACCTAACTTCATAGCTTTCATACCATTACATTCAGGCATTTGCTTTGGATCACCCGAAGGACTGCTTTTTTTCCAGTTTAAAACACCACATGCATGCTCAAAAACTATCTAAAGACCGCGGTAAGAACGCTCCTGCGGAATAAATTGTATACAGCGTTGAATATCGGGGGGCTCACCTTTGGGCTTAGTTGCTTTTTACTCATCGGTCTTTATCTTTTTGATGAACTCACCTTTGACACGCAGCATACAAAGGGCGATCGGATTTACCGGGTTATTGCACACAGGAACAACAATGGCGAAGCCACGGTTATAGCAGCGGGCAGCTATCCATTGGCCGAAGAGTCCCGTAAAACAATTACGGGGGTAGAAAACGCGACACGGATGATTCGGGCCGGCCGGGCGAACCTGCTAAACCCGGAAAATCCCACTCATTTTTTCCAGGAAACCATCACCATCGCCGATCAGCAGTTGCTGAAAATATTTGATTTCCCCTTATTATCCGGAGACAGGCACACAGCTTTACAAGAACCCAATTCCATTGTTCTTAGTGAGGACCTGGCGCATCGCCTGTTTAACACCACCGATGTCCTGGGAAAAACGGTACAGTTCAGCCATATGGAAGCACCGTTGAAAATCACTGGTGTCCTGAAAAACCATCCGCGCAATTCGAGTTTTGATTTCACCTCGCTTATTTCTGAATCTTCTTTTTATGGGGCTGAATCCGACCAGCAGCAGGCTGCCAGTGACTGGTCGTCTGATGCCTATACTGTGTATTGCCTTTTAAAACCAGCGGCAGATCCCGGTGCTGTTTCAAGCCAGCTCACGCAGCTGGTTCACGCCAACTTTAAGCCCCCGGTGGGTACAAGCCTGTCTTATCGTCTTCAGCCGCTGCAGGACCTGCACCTGAAGTCGGCCGGCATTGTGGACGGTGCCCGGAACCCGAATGTAGCGGCCATCCCCCAGGGAAATCCTATGTACCTGAAACTCTTTGCTTTTATTGCCCTTTTTGTGCTGCTGACAGCCGGCATCAATTACATGAATCTTACCACGGCCAGGGCCTCCAGCCGTTTGAAAGAAATTGGTGTGCGAAAAACCGTGGGTGCGTTGAAACGGCATTTGACCTGGCAGTTCCTTGTTGAATCCCTGCTGGTGACGGGGATTGCTTTCCAGCTTTCCCTGGTAGTGGTGAACCTGGTTCTCCCCGCCTTTAACCAGTTTGCGCACAAAGCGTTATCGCTTAACCTTTCAACCGATTACCGGATCTGGCTTTTTGCCATCCTCTTTGTAGTCCTCACCGGTCTGCTGTCGGGTAGTTACCCGGCCTTGCTGCTTTCCCGCTTCCGGCCTGTTTCCCTGCTGAAAAACCTGAAGCTGCAAAACAGAACTGACCTGTCGTTACGAAAAGGAATGGTTGTTTTCCAGTTTACCCTTTCTGTTGTTATGATCATTGCTACGCTGGTGCTGTTCCTGCAGGTGCGGTACCTGCATACGGCGCAACTCGGATTCAACAAAGACCTGCTGGTGGTGATTGATATGAACACCAGCAAAGCGAAGAAGAACTTTGAAGCCGTCAAAACCGAAATGGCAAAGATTCCTACGGTGAAAAATGTCAGTGTCACCTCTCGTGTGCCCGGTGAATGGAAGGCCATCCGGACGGTGAAGATCAAAAACCAGGGCGATGGCGGTGCGCCCAAACAAGCCTACCTGTTCGGAGCTGATAAAGATTTTTTAAAGACCTACGGCATCCCGCTTGTCAGTGGCCGCAACTTTGACACAGCTGCTGATTCATCCGGTGTTTTAGTGAATGAAACTGCGGCGAAGATGCTGGGCATCCAGGAACCATCCGGGCAGGTAGTGGAAATTCCCGCCTTTGCCTATGACCGTGCAGCGGCGGCCTTTGAATCCTTGGCGGTTCCATATACGCCAAGGGTGATTGGCATTGTAAAGGATTTTCACTTCCAGTCGCTGCACGAAAAGGTGGAGCCCCTGGTACTGGCCTACCATCAAAACCCGATTCACGGCATCGATTATTATTCTGTACGTATAGATGCGGGGAACATTGCCCAAACCCTGGCAAAGCTCAAAACGGTTTTGATCAACAACGACAAAGAAGATCCCTTTGAATATCATTTCCTGGACGAACAACTTGCCTTGTTTTACGTGGAAGACGAGCGCCGGCAGACTATATTGCTCTGGGTAGCCATTGCGACGATCTTTATTGCCTGTTTGGGACTGTTTGGCCTGGCAACCTATGCGGCCGAACAACGGACCAAGGAAATCGGCGTTCGAAAAGTATTGGGCGCCACCGTTTTCGGCCTGGCCTCGCTGCTGTCAAAGGATTTTTTAAAGCTGGTTCTACTTTCTAATGTGATTGCTTTCCCGATTGCCTGGTGGGCAACGAACAAGTGGTTACAGGAATATGCCTACCATATTGAGGTAGAATGGTGGATGTTCCTTGTTGCCGGTGTACTAGCCATTGGTATTGCCCTGTTAACGATCTGCTACCAGGCCATTCGTGCGGCCAGGCGTAACCCCGTGAAGAGTTTACGAACGGAGTAATGCCGTTTCAAAGCTTTCCACTTAAATACAGCATTTCAGCATCCCGATTGCGAAGTGGTTGATACAGGCTTTGCATTCAGGCTAATTGTTTGACAAGGTTTTTGCAAAGGGCGAATGCCACCGGGAAAATGAACAAGGTTGCCAATCCAATCAATGCGCCACGGGGGACTTGTCTTTGAACTACAGGTCTCCGCAATAAAGCAAAAAGCAAGGGCAACAAAAAGCAATGCAGAATGTTGTAGACAGTTTTTTTATGGCATCGGAATGCTTTCCACGAGCACTGTTTTCCCTGATTGGTCAAAGTAGGTGCAGGTCATGGTTTGCATACCTGCTTCTGCTGCTTGCATGCAGAAAGCAAGGTAATCAGTTTGTCCTTGCTGGTGGATTGACAAAGTGTATTTTAAGTTTTCTTCGTTCCCTGTTAGTGTGATTTTAACTGGCGACCACTTTGCATCGTCCTAAAGTGAAAAATTGTTTGAGCCATATCAATAGATATGTCCGCCTGAATCATAATGCTCGTAGGACAGATGCGGTAGTAATGAACGCCACCAATCTTTGACGACTTCAACTTACCCGAGATATGCTAGCATTTTACTATGTTGGAAGAGACATTTAGGAGTTTTTGTGCTTCACTGTTTTTCAGCCACTGCTTTTATGGTTTGGCCTGAGAAGTAGAAACATTTGCCGAATGTCATTTAACAACTGCAGACGAAACGCCTTCAGAATTACTCACTACATTTCGGAGCAGTTTGGGTGAATTTGACAAGGAGTAAAACAGAAAAGCCTGCATTTCAGGCGATTTGCAGGCTTTTGACTCTTTTTGACATTCGTTTTGGCGGAGAGAGAGGGACTTGAACCTATGCAATTTTGGGCAAGCCGGGATAAGTCACAAGAGCACGTAATCATTGATATACAACTTCTTGTCTAAATAGAGCTAATCCCGGTTAAACCGGATTAACAAGAAAATTGCTCCCTTTTTTGCTCCCCTAATTTGCTCCCTTTTCTATATTTGGCGAAAACAAACCGCAACATGGGAACTATCCGTTTTCAGCTTCGAACCGATAAAATTGACAAACAAGGCAAGTCACCCGTTCGCCTGATTTACCAACTTCACGGACAGCGCAAATACTACGAAACAGGCAAAAAGCTCTTTTCCAGACAATGGGACAGCGACGCACAAAAGGCGCTCTATTTAGACAAAAAGGCCGCAAAGAAACTGTTAGCGGAAGTTGACTACGCCCTGCTGCTATCCGAAAAAGAAGTACAGGAGTTTAACCGTGAACTGCAGGATTTGGTGAGGGATATTGAGAACATTGAAAAACGATTCGAACTGGACAAGGTTACTTATTCCGTTGAAATGGTTTTGCAAAAACTCAATGAACAGCAAACACCCACCACCCAAAAAGACTCACCTTCCAAGTTTCTGTTCGATTTTATTGATCGCTATATCAGCGAACACAAGGAAACAAGGGAGGCCGGAAGCCTGACGGTGTATAAGTCGCTACGTACACACCTTCAAGATTACCAACGCCACACCCGAAAGAAAGTATCGTTTGAAAAGATCACCTACGAATTCTTTCAGTCTTTCCAGAATTTCCTGATCACCGGCGCGGGAACAACCATCAACCGCAAAGGCGAAGAAATGCCGCGTACGCCTCTCAACAATACCACGGTTGCCAAACAACTCAGCACCGTCAAAACATTTCTGAACTATGCACGGAAGCACGGCGTTAAAGTTCCGGACAGCTACCGCGATTTCACCATCAAGCGGGAAAAGCTGGAAGTGATTGCTCTGACCAACGAAGAGTTTGAAACCCTATATTATTTCGATTTGAATGGCAATAAACGACTCGAACAGGTGCGGGATGTATTTTGTTTCGCCTGCACAACCGGCCTTCGCTATTCGGATTTAAATCAGCTTAGGCGCGAACACATCAAAGAAGATGAAATCCGCCTGACAGTAAAGAAAACAAAAGAACACCTGAGCATCCCGCTTACCCCCTACTCTAAGGCCATACTCGCCAAATACGAAGAGATGCACCGGCCTTTGCCCATTATCAGTAACCAAAAGATGAACGCCTACATCAAAGAACTCTGTGAAAAAGCAGGCATTAACGAGCCGGTGGAGATCGTTCGCTTTAGCGGTGCGAAACGCATTGCTACAACCTACCCGAAGTACGAGTTGATTGGTGTACACACCGGACGAAAAACCTTTGCCACCCTTTCTTTGGAACGCGGTATGAGTGCCGAGGAGGTCATGACCATCACCGGCCACAAAGACTACCAGAGTTTCAAACGGTACGTCAAGGTCACAGAACAGCGAAAGAAAGTTGTGATGCTGAAAGCCTGGGGCGAAGCGCCAAGTGAAGTCAAACTAAAACGGGTTATTTAAGAGCAAAATTCCTACGTAGAAAAGCGGCCTGCCTATGTGCAGGCTTTTTTGTTGCCCTGTGGAAAAGTCGCTGAAATATTCCTAAAACCCGCTACAGACAAGGGCTTTCATACGCTGCCCGTACTAAAAAACACCGCAAATCTGCCAAATGTCTCCGCGCAGTTTCAGCCAATCAATATTTAGTCACAGAAGCACTAATTAATAATAAAAAGTGAACATTATGTTGAACAGAAAGCAGATTGCTGAAATGTTTTGTGTGACGGCACAGACCGTTCGACTTTGGGAAAAGAAAAGCCTGATCAAGCCCTGCTGCCATATTAACGGGCGACCACGGTACTCTAAAGAAGAAGTAAACCGATTGATGAACCCAAAAACCGGGAATAATGGTACAAACGACAATGTATAACATCACTCCCGATGAACTTACCGCCATCATCGAAGCCGCTGTTTCCAGAGCATTAGGCCAAAGCCGTCCTACGCCGGATAGAAACGCTGAAATCATTGACCGCGAAGAACTGTGCAGGCGGTTAAACATCACTGAACCAACGGTTATCCGGTTGGAGAAAAAAGGCAAAATTCCCCGCATGGAGATTGGTACAGCCATCCGCTACGACTGGAACAAAGTTGTAGCTGCGTTACAGGCTGATAAAGGCGGGAAAAGATTTGTTTGAACCAACACCGGCAAAAAGACAACAGGTAAAAGAAACAGACCTAAAACCGCTAAGAAAACTGTACTGTGATTTATTGAACTGAAAAAATTAGAACATGGAAAAGAAACCCTACATCAAACTGAAACGCACTATTCAAGAGCGACCTGTTTGGGAAGAACACAGGCCGCTAAAATTACTTGTCAGCTTGTTATTTGAAGCCAATGACAATGGAGAAATTACCGTTACGCTTCATCAACTATTTACATGGATGAATACCTACGACGTAGACCGTGTTTTTGCCTTGCTTCAGCGCCTAAAAGATTTAGGAGAAATCACGACAGAAATAAGAACTGTCATATCACAGGCTGGAAGAATTGACAAGCATATTGCTGTCACCCTCTGCCACTACAAAATCTACGTAGCATGAACGAAGGATTTGTTTTGCTGCACCGGGAACTTTTCGAGGATGAAATCTGGAAAGAGGAAAAGCCGCAAACTGTTTTGCTCTTTATTTACCTGATTGGAAAAGCGAATCATGCAGACAGGCCGTTTGGGAACATTGTAATACGGAGAGGCCAACGGCTGACAAACATTCCTGAACTGGTAGCGGGGTTGAACAACTGGTACACGTATGATCAAATCGACAAAGCTCTTTACCGGCTCAAAGCTAAAGGCGCAATCACGGCGGTAAAAAGTGGCTCCCGAAAGCTGCTGATTACGGTCTGTAACTACGACAAATACCAAAGCCGGACAGAAAGCCAAAAAAGCGGGTGCAGAAAGCCGGACAGCGAGGAGGCTGAAATGAGCCACAGTGAACATTTTGAAGCAAATAGTAGTGACACGAAAGCTGAACAAACAGCCGGACAGGACGGCGAAAAAACCGGCGCTAAAAACAAAGAACTAATAATAAAGAAAGAATATAGTGAAGAACAAATAAAAAGGTTTGTTGCTATGCAGGAATGGATATGGGAACATTGCCCGACGGTTGCACTGATGCCGCAACCCTTCACCATTGAGCAGTATCTTTTAATTAGGAAAAGCTACTTTCCCGAACATAGCTCACAAAGGTTTATGAAAATCCTTACGGATATGGAAGCATGGGAAGGTTTAGAGAAAAGGAAATCGGCCTACAAAACATTTCTGACTTTCTATAAACGCAGCCAAGAAAGCCAGAGCAAGCCCATGTTTTTCATTCCGAAGCAACCAAAAATGGTTATCTAAACTCATTGTAAACAACAATAATCTGCAATCCTATGCCATTTGAAAAAGGAATAAGCGGAAACCCGGCAGGCCGGAAGCCAGGTTCAACGAATAAAAGCACAGCGCAGCTACGGGAGATTGTGAACAATTTCCTCTCTGACAACTTTGAAGCCGTAGCAGAATCATTCAAGTCCCTTCCGGCAAAGGACAAGGTAAAAGCCTACGTAGACCTGCTACAATATGGCTTACCGAAACTCCAAGCCGAAAGCAGCAACCCCTTTGAAAACATGACCGACGAACAGTTGGATGAAATAGTTAACCGTTTAAAAAATAACCTATGAACAGAAAACAGAAAATTAAGCTACTGACGCAAATTGCAGCCGGTGAAATGAACCCGAAAGAGCTTTTGCCCAAGAAAAAAGAGGTTTGGGTAAAAACAACAGTCGTGAAAAGCGGAAAGCCTGAAAGCCCTGCGATCTACAAGTATAAAGGCAGAACACTATCAGAGGCGGAGTTTGAAAATCACGTACAGGAGAACCCACAGGCAGAAACTATCATTGTTCACGTACGAGACACGGCCGTACCGCTAGCCAGATCGGAAAAAGAAGCAAGAGAGCTTTACCGGTAAAATAGAAACTCTCTTTATGCCTACAATCCTCGCAATGCTCTGCGGGGATTTTGATTTTTTTTGCCTGTTGAGCCGCTCATAGCCAGTCCGGAACATCTTCTTCCCGAAAGAAGCTCTGTTTGATCAGCCCTTTTTTCAACTGGTCGTAGCTGATGCGTTTGGAAGACCCCTTTGCCCTGTAGACCAGCTTTCCCCTGTAGACCTCCGTGTTAAGTTGCAGAAGCACGGGTTGCAGTTGATAAACCTGCCTGATGTCCACCATGGCCAGTTGAAGGCGAGGGTTATAATAGCGAAAGTGAATCCGGTGCTTCACAACACAAAAGGTACAGCTTTTGTGCAAAACTTTGTTGATTTACAGGCATCTACTTTTATTTTCCAGAGTTTTTAGTTTTCTTTATTGCCGAAATAACGTTTATGCGCTTTTCTTGTGCAGAAAAATATTGATTATCAATCGAAAGTTGAACAAGAACATGCGTATATTAACGTGTAACAACGAAATTGTCGTCCGCCTCTGTGTCACAGTTTTCATAAAACAATCGGTTTGGATGTTCTGGTGCTTTGCGTGTAGGGATGTCTGAAAGAGTGCAAGCTTTCCGCTGTGGGTGAGCTGCT
>JAESGH010000181.1_pt1 | contig 148615 bp, 144 predicted proteins | sample 9269641 | NCBI WGS metagenome assembly JAESGH01 (sample SAMN14515345, study PRJNA621665) | algae metagenome | isolation source: Phormidium tanganyikae FI6-MK23 and co-occurring heterotrophs from granitic... | place: USA: Fort Irwin, California | collected 1998-05-24 | reverse complement strand
TCATCGCGCACGCTGAGGCTGGCCTCGTCGCCGGAGACCCCGACGGTGATGCCGACCTCGCCGCCGCGCTGGCCGTATTTGATCGCGTTCTCGACAAGGTTCTCCATCAGCCGCAGCAATTCGTCGCGGTCGCCGGCGACGGTGACGGGCTGCTGCGGAATGTCCAGCTTCAGCGTCACATCGCGCTCGCGTGCCATCAGCACGAGCGAATCCAGGATTTCGCGGGCAATGCTGGCGAGGTCGACCGGCGTCTCCGGCGCGAGATGCGCGCGCAATTCGATGCGCGAGAGCGAGAGCAGGTCATCGACGAGGCGCGCCATGCGCAGCCCCTGCTCGCGCATGATCGCGAGGAAGCGGTCGCGGGCGGCGGCATCGTTGCGCGCAGGGCCCTGCAAGGTCTCGACGAAGCCGAGCACGGAGGCGAGCGGGGTGCGCAATTCGTGGCTGGCATTGGCGACGAAGTCGACGCGCATGCGCTCGGTCATGCGCTGCTCGCTCAGATCCTCGAAGGTCAGGAGCACGGCCCGCCGCCAGCCGCTGCCGGCGAGCGCGGCGATGTGGATGCGGAAGGTGCGCTCGACCGGCACGCGCTCGATCAGTTCGACGGCGCGGCGGCCGCCATGGCGCGAGACCTGCTCGATCGCATCGATCAGATCGGGATCGCGCATCACCAGGGCAAGCGGCTTGCCCTTGGCGAGCGCGGTGACCAGCCCCGGCGCGGTCGGGCTCAGCGCCTGGATCACGCCCTGCGGGTCGAGCAATACGGCGGGAACGCCGATGGCCTCGATCAGCGCCGCCGTGACCGGCGCCTTTGGGTCGACCAAAGCGTGCATGCGGCTCCTGCCTTTGCGTGGCCTGCGGCGAGGCGTCTTATGCCGGAGCGGTAGTGCAGCGCAATTCCCCCGGGCGAGGAAGTGCTATCCGCGCGTGCCGGTCCCGGCCGTTCCCGCCAGGCCGAAACCCGGCACGCCTGGCGCCTGAATGCCGCCGAGGAGCTGGATCAGCTCGGCCTGGCGGCGCACGCCCGTCTTGGCGAAGACGTTTTTGAGCTGGCCTCGCACGGTTTCAGGCCGGTTCCCCTGGCTGGCGGCGATGCCGGCGACCGTGCCGCCCGCCAGCAGGAGCCGCGTGACCTTCGCTTCGGCGGGGCTGAGATCGAACAAGGCTTCGAGGATGGCGGCGGACGGGGCTTCGCCGCGGCCGACCTCGGTGAGGTAGAACAGCTCTGCCGCGCCGGAGAAGACATCGAGCCCGGCCCGCCGGAGCGGTACCAGATGCGCCACGAAGCCGGGTCGCCCGCCGGCTGCCCGGATCGGAAACGACAGCCCGCCGTCTCCGGCCGCATCGAGATGCCGCTGCAGGCGCTCATTGGCCACAGGATCGGTGAGACGCACGCGATCGAAGGCGCCGATCTCGACGGCAGCGCATTTCACGATCAGCTCATTGGCCGCGAGCACGCTGTGGCGGCCGGTGATGATGGCCGCCGGAAGGCCGACCAGCTCCAGGGCCGCGACGCTGGCACGCGCCCGCTCGAGACCGAGGCGCGCCGAGATGATCGAGGCCCGGGCGAGATGAGGCCGGAACTGGTCGAGCGCCGCGGCCGTCTCGCGTGGAACCGGGCCATCCGCGTGGAGGCGCTCGATCGAGAAGACGATGCTGTCGCCACTGGTCGAGCGGATGGAGGTGCCGACGCACCAGCCCCAGCCACGCGGCCTGAGGAAATCGCGATAGAACGGATCGTGCTCCAGTTCCTCGGGGGTGATCGCATCGAGATCGGTCAGGAAACGCGGTTCGTAGAGCGGGACGAGGCGCTTGCCCCGCAGATTATCCGCGACGAAAGGCGAGGCCACCCATTCGGCCGTGACGGCATGAATGGCTTTGGACGAGGTCCACTGGAACCGGTTCGGCGAAGCCGCGAACAGGATCGTGCCGATGCCCCCGGCGCGCGCGGCCAGCCGGTCGAGCACGCCCGCCCAGCGCTCCGGCACGACGGCGGCCTCGTAGATCTCGTCGATAAGGTTCGTCGTGTCCAAACGCTCTCCTATGGACCGGCGGTGGCCTCGACATGCGATGCAGAGTCGAGTTTGCGTCGGCAGATGGCTACGTCAAGGACGCAAACGATCGATCATGCCCGTATGGGCAGAGTCTCAGATCTCGTGCCGCCTGATGCGGCGGATCATCTCGTTCAGCGCCAGCAGCACCAGCGCCAGAATGAACGGCAGGATGTAGTAGATGATCCGGAAGAGCAGCAATGCGCCGAGCACCTGCTCGAAAGGCAGGCGGCTGAGCGCGATCAGCATGGTCGCCTCGAAGACGCCGAGCCCGCCCGGCGCATGGCTGGCGATGCCGATCAGGCAGGCGAAGATGTAGGCCGCCAGAAAGCTCTCATAGGGCAGGTTGTGGCCGCCGGGCAGCAGCACATAGAGCACGGCGGCGGCGGCACAGACCTCGGCGGCGCCGAGCAGCATCTGCGTCAGCGTGACGCCGAGACCCGGCAATGGCAGGTTCCAGCCGCTGACCCGCAAGGTCCGCTCGCCGGTCGCGACCCAGAAGAGATAACCGAGCGTGCCGAGCGCGACGGCAGCACCGACCGCCTGGACGACCAAAGGCGAGGTTCGGGCCAGCTGCGCCACCGAGTCCGTGGCATAGAACAGGCTGGCGCAGAGGATCATGCCGAGGCCGAGCCAGAAGGTCAGGCCGGCGATGACGGTGAGGCTCGCGACCTCCGAGGCGCGCACGCCCTTGGCCGAGTAGATCCAGTAGCGCACCGTGCCGCCGGTCACGATCGGGAAGCCGAGCGTGAAGGCGACGGAATAGCTGGTGAAGGAGGCGAGCGCCGTCGTCCGGTAGGGGATCGACAGGCCGAGCCGCCGCAGCGCCACTGCATCATAGCCGGTGAGCAGAAGATAGCTCAATGCGGTGAAGCCCAGCGCCAGCAGCAGCTGGCGCTGGCTGGCATTGGCGAAGGCGCGGGCGAGCTCGCCCGGCTCGATCTCGCGAACGATGTAGTAGAGCACCACCAGCGAGGCGATGAAGATCACCGACGAAGCGAGCGGACCGAGCCACCACCAGCGGCTGCGCTTGCGCAGCGGCATTCCTGGCTCATGCGGGCCGAACGACATCGAAGCTCTTGTCGGGTTGCGCTCGCGCGGAACGCGACGAGCAAGGCGGGTTGCTGGCGGCTGGCACTGACGGCCGGACCCGAGAGATAGCGCCTCCGCCGCGATGCACAAGACAGGACGGCGCGGCGAATGCGCGCCATGAGGCCGGCGCAGGACGCGCCGGCCGTTTCATGACTGCCATGACCGAGGCGGTCAGCCTTGCGCCTCCAGCGCCTCCTCGAAAAAGGCTTCGGGATCGTCGACCTCGACCAGCCGCCGTTTGTCGATGCGCCAGAAGCGATTGCCGACGGCCCGGACGAAACTGCGATCATGCGAGACGAGGAGGCAGCCGGTCTCGCCGGTGGTCAGTTCCGCCTCCAGCGCCTCCTGCCCCTCGATGTCGAGATGGTTGGTCGGCTCGTCCAGCAGGTAGAAATTCGGCCGAGCGAGGCGCAGCGCCAGCATGGCGAGCCTTGCCCGCTGCCCGCCGGAGAGCGCGCCGATCGGCCCGGTCTGCCGATCGATGGCGATGCCGACACCGGCGAGCAGACCACGCGCAGGCTGGTCGCCGACATCGAAACGCCGACTGATCAGGTCGTGCGGTGTGTCGCCATCGGGCAGCTCGGCCAGGCTCTGGCTGGCATGGCCGAGCACCAGCGAGGGCGTCGCCCGGATGCCGGGCTGGCTTTCACCTGCAATCGCCTTGTGGAGCATGGCGATGAAGCGGGACTTGCCAGCGCCGTTCAGGCCGAGCAGCACGATGCGGTCGCCGGGACTGATCCAGCGCTTGCTGCTCCTGAACAGCAAACGCCCGTCCGGCGTCTCGACCGCGACATCGTCGAGCTCGACCAGCGCCCGCACATGCGTCCCACTGCCGGCGAGCCTGATCGCGCCCGCGGAACGCTCGCGATGGGCCGGACGCGCCGCCGCTTCGAGCTCGTCGGCCCTGCGCTTGAGCTGCTTGGTCTTGCTCAGCAGGAGATCGCTGCCGGAGTTGATCCCGAGATTGTTCAGCTTCGCCGCCTGCCGCCGCATCTGCTGGACGGCCTTGAGGTCGCGCTCGTGCTGGCGTGCCGTCGCAGCGTCGCTTTCGTCAAGCGCAGCGCGAGCCGGAGAGTAAGGCAGCGCGAACACTTGCGAGCGTTCCTGGCGCAGGAACAGCGTCCGGCTGGTGGTCGCGTCCAGGAAGGCGCGGTCATGGCTCGACAGGATCACGGCGATGTCGCGCGGCAGGGCGGCGAGCCAGCTCTCCAGCAGGCCGATGCGGGCGAGGTCGAGATGGTTGGTCGGTTCGTCCAGCAGCAGCAGGTCCGGCTCGGCGATGCCGGCGCGGGCGAGCAGGACGAGCCTTTGCCAGCCGCCACTCAACTGCCCGAGCGGGCGTCGGCGCAAATCGGTGGGCACGGCGAGCGTATCGAGCGCGACCTCGACGCGCCAATGCTCGCTCTCGCGCTGATCGGCCGGCAGCTGATCGAGCAGCAGTTGATCGACGGGCCTGTTCAGCACATGCGGCGGCGCATCCTGTTCGACATGGCCGATGCGCAGCCCGCGCGAGCGCGTGATCTCGCCGGCTGACGGATCAAGGGAGCCGACAAGGCAGCGCAGCAGGGTCGACTTGCCGCGGCCATTGGCGGCGACGAGGCCGAGGCGGTCGCCGGCCATCAGGGAGAAGGAAAGCTCAGAAAAAAGCGGGGCGCCCAGCGTGACGCCGAGATTGCGCAGGGTGATCAGGGTCATGGTCGTCTCGGAACTGCCCGAGCCGCGCGCCGTCATTCGGCCGGGGTCCTTGCCCCGAGCACTACGAATGCGGAACGCCTGGCTCGATGAGGGGATGGACGCAGCTGACCGAGCCCCGGGCTCGAAGACGCTACGCCCTCACGAAGGGCAGACCTGGACGATAACCTGAGGAAACGCCTGTGCGGTCAGCCCTGCAAGCCGGCTTGCAGGGCCTGAACGGGGCCGCGCTGACGATGGTGACGAAAGAACGTGATCACGCAGCCCTCCTTGGTTGGTATGGGGCGATGGGACGGAATTAGCGCCGTTCAGAGACCGGCGCAACCGCTTCAGGCGGTCTTGCGGAAGACCCGTAGCGTCTTGAACTCGCCGATCTCCTCGACCGCGCGCGACTTCGCCCAATCCGCGATGATCGGCTTCGCCGCCTCATAGGCGAAGGAGCCGGTATAGAACAGGATGTAGCCGCCGGCATCGGTCTGGTCGGTGAAGAGCTGCATCACCTCGAGGTCGGTGAGCGCGCCATAGGCGTCGTTCTTCTCGCTGCGGAACTCGCAGGAGTGGAACAGCGTGACGATGTCGAAGCGCGGCAGCAGCTTCGAATTGCTGGTGTAGATGTCGCCGAAATAGGCTGAATAGGTCTTGGTGATCGTCGGATTGTCGATCGCGAGCTTGACGAAGGCCTCGTATTCCTTCGGCGAGGCGGTGATCCCCAGCACCGTATTGTCGAATTCCGGCTCGGCGCAGCGAATGCCGACATAGTGGTGGCCGCCGGTGCCGAAATGATAGATGCGCTTGCCTGTCAGGCCCTGCTCTTCCAGCCATTCGACGAAATGCACGTCGCAGGGGCATTGCTCGACGCGCAGGCCCCAATAGACGTCCCAGATGTTCAACATGCTGTTGGCTCCGTGTCGGAAAAGACCGGGAAGGTTGCCCGGCACTGGATGGAAAAGGTCCTGAACTGCGCCTGAACGTCAGCCTGCGCTGGTTTCAATGAGCGTAGTGGGGCGCGCCAGGTCGGGTGAGGCGATGCGGGCGACGCCGCCGGCCCGGCGCATGGTGAGGTGATGGTCGGCGGCTTCGGTGAAACCCGGGCTCTGGCCGATCAGCAGCATCACCGCTTGCGGCCTTGCCGCCCGCAGCCGCGACAGGAGATCGAGCGCCGCTTCGGTCTCGAGCCCGCTGGTGGCCTCGTCGAGCACGAGAATATCGGGCGCAGCCAGCTCGGTTCGGGCCAGAGCGAGGCGCTGGCGGTCGCCGGTGGTCAGCGCCTTGTCCCAGTCGCGCGCGAGATCGATCTGCGGCACCAGGCCGGAGAGGCCGTAATGCCGCAGCGCGGCGGCCGCCTCGTCGTTGCTATGGCCGCCGATCGGGTCGAGTGCGGCGCGCAGGCTGCCTTCCGAGAGATGCAGGTGTTGCGGCAATACCGCGATGCGTGCCTCGTCCGGCAACGCCACTGCGCCACGCCCCCAGGGCCACAGGCCCGCGACGGCCTGGATCAGCGCAGCCTTGCCGTGGCCGAGCTCGCCGGCGACGTGCAGCGTCGCGCCGGGCGGCAGCACCGTCGAGAAATCGGCGAGCAAGGTGCGGCCGTCGCGATCGGTCAGGGTGAGCTCGTCCAGCCGCAGACCGCCATTCTCGCTGGTAAGGACAGTGATATCGCTCTCGGCGGCACCGTCCTCGATCGCATGAAGCGCGACGGCGAGCTCGTTGACGCGCCTTGCCGAAGCGAGCCATTCGGCGATGCGCATGAAGTTGTCGAGCACCCAGTTGAAGGCGTTCTGCACGGCGACGAAAGCGGCGGCGACCTGGACGACATCGCCGAGCGACATCTCGCCCGAGAGATATTTCGGCGCCGCCAGCAAAAGCGGCACCACCGGCACCAGGGCGCCGCTGCCATTGGTGATCCAGGTCAGACGGCCGCGCTGGCGGATCATGGCGAGCCAGCGCGTCACCAGCGTGTCATAGGTCGCGGCGACGGCGCGGCGCTCGCCGGTCTCGGCCCGCGAGAGTGCGATCGTCTCGCCATGGTCGCGGATGCGCATCAGCGAAAAGCGCAGGCGCGCCTCGCCCTCGTTGCGGGCGGCGATCAGGCGCGGCAGCGGGCGGCCGACCCAGGTGATCAGGCTGGACACCAGCACCGCATAGACGATCGCGGCCAGCACCATATAGGCGGGAATCTCGAAGGCGACGCCACGAATCTCGACGCTGAGCGAGCCGCCGATCGACCAGAGGATGCCGATGAAGGTGATCGCGGTGATCACCGCCGAGAGCAGGCCGATGGCGAAATCGACCACCGGCTCGGTCGCCCAGCGGACATCGTCGGCGATGCGGTATTCCGGATTGGCGGGCTCGTAGCCGGAGAGGCCGAGCCGGTAGAACCTTCGCTCGCCGATCCAGCCATCGGCGAGCTTGGCCGTGACCCAGGCGCGCCAATGGACCTGGAAGGTCTCGCGCGAGACCAGGATGATGACGCCGAGGCCGGCCGCGATCAGCACCAGCACCGGGAAGACCGCCATGGCGATCAGCGCGCTCTCGCCGTCCTTCTTCTCGAGCGCGTCGAAGAACCAGCCGTTCCAGCGGTTGACGGTGACATTGGCGAAGACCGACAGGATGATCGCGCTCGCCAGTGTCAGCGACCAGAGCCAGGCCCGGCCGGCGGTGCCGCCGCGCCAGAAGCCGCCGGTCAGGCGCGCAAAGCTTTTGGTGACCTGCCAATCGGATGGCGGGCCGGCAGGCACGGTGTTCGGATCGACGGCCTTGAGCACAGTCGAGAGATCCCCCCGGATCGCGACATCGGAAGCGGCACCCGCCGGGTCTTCCCGGTTCGGATGCCGCCTTCATGCCGGTTAGCCGGCGGGGGATGAACTGCGGCTGAATGGAGCCTGAATGCTCCATCCACGCTGTCGACGCCTCAGGCGGCCGCGCTGGCCGGCTCGCCGAGTATCCTTGCTAGGCTTTCGAGCAGCTCGCGGGAGCCCTCCTCGCGCTGGATCGGCCCGTCCTTGCCGTCGAGATAGGCGCCCTGCTCGGTGAAGACGAATTTGGTGCCGGTGCCCTCGGGCACGAATTCCATGGTCAGCAGCGAGCCCGAAAGCGGCGCGCCGTCGATCGCCATGGTGTAGGCCAGGATGATGCGCTCGTTCGGCTGGATCACCTGGTAGACGGTGTCGTTGGTGATCGGCGGGCCGCCCTGGAAGCGAAAACGGCTGCGCTCATGGCCGCCGACGCGGAAGTCGACGTCGAACTGCTCGACTTCCCAGCCCTCGCCCTCGGCGAACCAGCGGCGCTTCTGCGCGGGGTCGGCGAAGGCGGCGAAGACGCGGGTGGGCGAGGCGGCATAGCTGCGCTCGATGGTGAAGCTGGCATGGACGACGGGATTGGTGGTCATGGTCGTTTCCTTTGGACGGGGGGTGAGGATCGAAGAAACTCGGACTAGCGTGAGAGCCCGGCATCGCCTGGATTGCGCGGGAAGAACTCGAAATAGGGCTCGGCCTCGGCCAAAGCGCGGGCATAGGACGGCCGCGTGCGCAGGCGCTCGAAATAATCCCAGAGCCGCGGATGGCTGTCTCGGAAGGACAGCGCCCGCTCGGCATAGAACAGCGCCGGCGCGGCCGCGCAGTCGGCCAGGCTGAAATCATCGCCGAGCGCCCATCGCCGCCCGCCGATCTCGGCCTCCAGCACGTCATAGGCCGAAGCGAGTGTCGCCCTGGCCTCGGCGACGCCGACCGGGTCATGACTGCCCTCCGGTCGCAGCCGGTCGAGGATCACCTTCTGCATGGGGATGGCGACGTAGAGATCGAAGAGCCGGTCAAGCCGCCGGACTTCGAGCGCTTCGACCGGGTTCTCCGGCAGCAATGCCACCGGGCCGGGATAGTGCAGAGCGAGGTACTCGATGATCAGGCTGGTCTCCGGCACCAGCTTGCCGAGCCGATCGTCGCGCAGCAGCGGAAACTTGCCGATCGGCCAGAGCTTCAGGAAATCGGCGCGCTCGGTGGCATCGCCGAAATTGACGAGCTGCGGCGTGAACGGCGTCTCGTTCTCGTAGAGCGCAACCAGCACCTTCTGGCAGAAGCCCGAGAGCGGGTGGAAATAGAGCGTCAAGGACATGAGTGTGCCTTCCTGCTTCTGGAAAGGAGCGGGCTGAAAGGTTTTTGTCGACGATGGCTGCGGCTCAGGCTGGCGCCGGCTCCTGCGCGAGATACTCGGCCAGTCGCTCGAAGCCGATGCGCGAGCCCTGCTCGCGCCAGTCAGGCCTATCATGGCCGTCGAGGAAGGCGGCCTGCTCGGTGAAGCGAAGCCTTGTGCCGGCGCCGTCGCGATGGAACTCGATCGTCGCCAGCGAGATCGACAGGCGAATATCGTCGCGCAGCAGTTCGTAGCTGTAGATGATGCGCTGTTCCGGCACGATCTCCTGGAAGGTCGCGTTCATCGCAAAGACGCTGCCCGTCCCGGGCGCGCTGCGCATCGTCTCGCGGCCGCCCTCGCGGAAATCGAGTGTGTGCTCGCCGAGCCCGCCTTCGTCATGGCAGGCCGACCAGCGCCGCTTCGCCACCGGATCGGCAAAGGCGGCGAAGACGTGGGCCGGGCTCGCATCATAGCGGCGCTCGATGGTGAAATCGGCGTGGACGACGGTCCGTTCGGTCATGCTCCGCCCTCCTTCAAATCCTGGTCCTGCTCGGCCAGGAAGGCGCCGAGCCGGTCGAAGCGTCGCTCCCAGAGGGCGCGGCGCTCGCTGATCCAGCGCTCCGCCGCCCGCAGCGCCTGCGTATCGAGTTGGCAGGTGCGGACCCGCCCGATCTTCTGCGTCCGCACCAGCCCCGCTCCTTCCAGAACCGCGAGATGCTGCACCACCGCCGACAGCGTCATCTGCAACGGCTGAGCGAGCTCGCTGACGCTCGCCGGCCCCTCGCAAAGCCTCTGCACCATCTGCCGGCGGTTCGGGTCCGCCAGCGCCTGGAACATGAGATCGAGCTGGTCAGGTTGGTGAAGCATGCGCTTAAGTATCGCGATGCATGCCTTCTGTCCAGAGAAAACTTTAGAGACTGCTAAAGTTTCTGTCCCGGGAACTCCACCGGCAGCCGGCGCATTGCTCCCAAGAGTTCGAGCGGCTATGAATCCCGGCACGCTCCCTCACGCCGCGTGCGCCTTTTTTAACCTGCGCCAGCCGCCGGAGCATTGACCATGCGCATCGAGAACGATCCGAAGCTCGACTTCCGCGACGTGCTGATCAGGCCGAAGCGCTCGACGCTCGGCAGCCGCGCCGAGGTCGACGTCAACCGGAGCTTCCGCTTCGCGCATACCGGCCGCGAATGGAGCGGTTTCCCGCTGATCGCCGCGAACATGGACGTGGTCGGCACCATGGCGATGGCGCGCGCCTTGCTGAAGCACGGCGCCATGGTCGCCCTGCACAAGCATTACGACGCCGACGAGCTGATCGCCTTCTTCAAGGAACCGGGCTCGGCCAACGCCTTCTATTCGCTCGGCACGACCGATTCCGACCATGACAAGCTCAAGGCGGTGCATGCCAAGGCGCCGATCGACAAGATCTGCCTCGACGTCGCCAATGGCTACACCGAAAAATTCGTCGACACCGTCAAGGCGACCCGCGACGCCTTCCCGAATGCGGCGATCATGGCCGGCAACGTCGTCACCGGCGACATGACGGAGGCGCTGATCCTGGCCGGCGCGGATATCGTCAAGGTCGGCATCGGCCCGGGCTCGGTCTGCACCACCCGCAAGATGACCGGCGTCGGCTATCCGCAGCTCTCGGCGATCATCGAATGCGCCGACGCGGCCCATGGCCTGAAGGGGCTGGTCTGCGGGGATGGCGGCCTGACCGTGCCGGGCGACGTCGCCAAGGCCTATGGCGGCGGCTCCGACTTCGTGATGATGGGCGGCATGCTCGCCGGCCATGACGAATGCGAGGGCGAGATCCGCTACGAGACCCACGACGGCGAGAAAGTGCCGGTCGCGATGGTGTTCTACGGCATGTCCTCGGACACGGCGATGAAGAAGTATTCCGGCGGCGTCGCCAAATACCGGGCCTCCGAGGGCAAGACCGTCGAGGTGCCCTATCGTGGCCCGGTCGAGGGCACGATGCAGGAGATCATGGGCGGGGTGCGCTCGGCGATGACCTATATCGGCGCGGTCCGGCTCAAGGAGATGCCGAAGCGCACCACGTTCATCATGGTCGGCAGCCAGCTCAACACCGTGTTCGGCAATTGAGCGCACCGGACGTCGCCATCATCGGCGCCGGCCCGGCCGGGCTGATCGCGGCCGAGAGGCTGGCGCTAGCCGGCCACACGGTCGCGATCTACGAGCGGATGGCCTCGCCGGCGCGCAAATTCCTGCTCGCCGGGCGCGGCGGGCTCAACCTGACGCATTCCGAACCGCTCGACGCTCTTCTTGAGCGCTATGGCACCGCGCGCGCTTGGCTGGAGCCGGCGATCCGAGCCTTCCCGCCGCAGGCGCTGCGCGACTGGGCCGACGGGCTCGGCGCGGAGAGCTTCGTCGGCTCTAGCGGGCGCGTCTTCCCCAGGGCGATGAAGGCCTCGCCGCTCTTGCGGGCCTGGCTGGCGCGGCTCGACGGGCTCGGCGTGGGGCTGCATGCGAGCCGGCTCTGGACGGGATGGGACGAAGGCGGTGCGCTGCGGTTCTCCGTCCGCGGTGGCGGCGAGGAGATCGCGAGACCGCGCGCGACGCTGCTGGCGCTCGGGGGGGCAAGCTGGCCGCGGCTCGGCTCGGACGGCTCCTGGGTCGAATTGCTTGCCGATAAGGGCGTCGTGATCGCGCCGCTGCGCCCCGCCAATGCCGGCTTCTCGGCCGACTGGTCGCCCCTGATGCGCGAGCGCTTTGCCGGGCAGCCGCTGAAGCGCATCGCGCTGAGCTTCGCCGGCCAGCGCGTGATGGGCGAGGCGATGATCGACGCAGGAGGTATCGAGGGCGGAGCGATCTATGCGCTGTCGGGCCCGTTGCGCGAGGCGGTCGCCCGCGACGGCGAAGCGATCCTGACGATCGATCTGCGCCCGGACCTGACCGAGCCGGAGCTTGCGAACAGGTTGGCGAAGCGCCGCCCGGGCGAGACGCTGAGCAATCATCTGCGCAAGGCGGCCGGGTTATCGCCGCTTGCGGCAGCCGTGCTGCGTGAGACGGCAAGCGGACCATTGCCGGCCGAGCCGGAAGCGCTCGCGCGCCTGATCAAGGCCGCGCCCTTGCGTCTCACCGGCATGGCCTCGCTCGCCCGCGCGATCTCGACCGCCGGCGGTGTCCGGGCCGAGGAGGTCGACCAGGATTTCATGCTGAAGCGCCTGCCCGGCAGCTTCATTGCCGGGGAGATGCTCGACTGGGAAGCGCCGACCGGCGGCTATCTGCTGCAGGCCTGCTTCGCCACCGGCGTCGCGGCGGCGGAGGGGATCAGGCGCAGGCTCAATTCAGCCGCTTGAGCCTGTAGAGCGCCTCCAGCGCCTCGCGCGGCGTCATCTCGTCTGGGTCGAGCCCGGCGAGTGCCTCGCGCAATTCGTCGGGACCGGCAACCGGCGTCGCGGCCGGCGCAGGCTTGCGCATCTGCACCGCGAACAGCGGGAGATCGTCGACCAGCGCCGCGACCGGCTTCTCGCGCTCGCTCTTCTCCAGTTCGGAGAGGATGGCGCGGGCGCGCTCGACCACCGCCGGCGGCAGGCCGGCGAGCTTGGCGACCTGGATGCCGTAGGAGCGGTCGGCCGCGCCCGGCACGACCTCGTGCAGGAAGACCACCTCGCCGTTCCATTCGGTTACGCGAACGGTGGCATTGGCGACGCGGTCGAGCCGCTCGGCCAGTGCCGTCAGCTCATGGTAATGCGTCGCGAACAGCGCCCGGCAGCGATTGGCCTCGTGCAGATGCTCGATCGCGGCCCAGGCGATCGAGAGCCCGTCGAAGGTCGCAGTGCCCCGCCCGATCTCGTCGAGGATGACCAGCGCCCGCGGCCCGGCCTGGTTGAGGATCGCAGCGGTCTCGACCATCTCGACCATGAAGGTCGAGCGGCCCCGCGCCAGATCGTCGGCGGCGCCGACGCGCGAGAACAGTCGATCGACCACGCCGATATGCGCGTTCTGCGCCGGCACGAAGGAGCCCATCTGGGCGAGCACGGCGATCAGCGCGTTCTGGCGCAGGAAGGTCGACTTACCGGCCATGTTCGGGCCGGTGATCAGGCAGATGCGACCATCTCGGCCTTTGCCTGCTGCCGAAAGCTCGCTGTCATTGGCGACGAAGGGCTGGCCCTGGCGCTTCAGCGCCGCTTCAACTACGGGATGGCGGCCGGCCTTGATGGTGAAGGCGGCGCCGTCATCGACCTGTGGACGGGTCCAGCCGCCATCGATGGCGAGCTCGGCCAGGGCCGCGGCGACGTCAATCACAGCGAGCGCCTGCGCCGCCGCCTTGATCGGCTCGGCCTGCGCGAGGACAGCCTCGGTCAGCGCGGCGAAGATCGAGAGCTCGAGCTTGAGCGCCCGGTCGGCGGCTGAGGCAATCTTGGCCTCGAGTTCGCCGAGCTCGACCGAGGAAAAGCGCATCGCGTCCGACATGGTCTGGCGATGCACGAAGACCGCACGCCAGGGCTCCTTCAGGAAAGTCTCGCCGACCGCCTGAGGCACCTCGACGAAATAGCCGAGCATGGAATTGTGCTTGATGCGCAGCGTCCGGCAATCTGTCTCGGTGGCGTAGCGCGCCTGCAATTGCGCGATCACCTTGCGCGAATCGACCTGGAGCAGCCTGAGTTCGTCGAGCGCCGGATCGAAGCCCTCGCGCACGAAGCGGCCGTCGCGCTTCAAGAGCGGCAACTCGTCGGCGAGCGTGTCGGAAAGGCGCGTGGCGAGATCAGGATCGGTGCGGCCGAGCGCCAGCGCCGCCTCGCGCAGTTCGTCCGGCAGATCGCCTTGGCGCAGCAGTGCGGCGGCGACGCTGCGGGCCGCATCCAGTCCAGCGCCAAGCGCGGCGAGATCGCGCGGGCCACCGCGATCGAGCGAGAGCCGGGCCAGTGCACGGGCGATGTCGGGCACGCGCGCGAGATCGCGGCGCAGCGCTTCGCGCAGCGATGGGACCTCGACGAGGAGCGCGACGGCATCGTGCCGCCGGCCGATCGCCTCGGGATCGGTGAGCGGCCCGGCGAGGCGCTCGGCGAGCAGGCGGCTGCCGCCCGGCGTCTGCGTCCGGTCGATGGTGGCGAGCAGACTGCCGGCGCGCTCGCCGGCGAGGGTGCGGGTCAGTTCGAGATTGGCGCGCGTCGCCGCGTCGATCAGCATGGTCGCGCTGATGCCCTCGCGGACAGGCGGCGACAAAGGCGGGCGGGCGCCGAGCTGGGTGCGCTCGACATAGGCGAGCGCTGCGGCAGCGGCGGCGATCTCGGCACGGCTGAAGGCGCCGAAGGCATCGAGCGTTGCGACGCCGAAGAACTCCTTGAGGCGGCGTTCGCCGGAGGCGGGGTCGAGCCCCTCGCGTGCCAGCGGCGTCACGGGCGCGGCGATATCGCGCCAGAACTCCCTGAGCTCGGGATCATCATGGATCGCGTCCGGGCAGACGATCTCGCGCGGCTCCAGACGAGCCAATTCGACGGCAAGGCCGCGCTGGTCGGTCTCGAGCACGGCGAAGCGGCCGGTCGAGATGTCGACGGCCGCGATGCCATAGGCATAGATCTCGTCCGAGAGCCGGCGGCGGGCCACGGCGACGAGCAGGCTCGCCCGGCCGGGATCGAGCAAGCGCTCCTCGGTGATCGTGCCGGGGGTGACGAGGCGAACGACGTCGCGCTTCACCACCGATTTGGCGCCGCGTTTCTTGGCCTCGGCCGGATCCTCGGTCTGCTCGCAGACGGCGACGCGATGGCCGGCGGCGATCAGCTTCTGCAGATAGTCGTCGGCGCGCTCGACCGGGACGCCGCACATGGCGATGTCCTCGCCCAGATGCTTGCCGCGCTTGGTCAGCACGATGCCCAAGGTGCGCGAGGCGATCTCGGCGTCCTGGAAGAACAATTCGTAGAAATCGCCCATCCGGTAGAACAGCAGGCAGTCCGGATTATTGGCCTTGATCTCGACGTACTGCGCCATCATCGGCGTGACGCGGCCGGGATCGGTGCCGGCGGCGGGCTTCGCTTCGGCGGCGTCTATTGGCGTGGTGTGGCGCATGGGGCGCGCACGCTAGCAAATCGTGCCAGCAAGGCCATCCGTTAGGACTGCTTTCAACATATTTAAGCAGGGTCGATGGGCCGTTCCCGGCCAAGGGCCCGCCATGTCGCTGTTCATCAATCTGATCGAGAGCCTGTCCTTCCTGCTGCTGGCGGCCCTGATCCTGACCGCGAGCGCCAGCTGGATCGACCGGCGTTCGCTGCTGCGCCAGCTCGCCGTCGGCGTGCTCTTCGCGGCCGGGGCGCTGTGCAGCATGGCCAATCCCTTCGTGATCCAGCCGGGGCTGGTGGTCGATTCGCGCAACACCTTCGCGATCCTGGCGGGCCCGATCGGCGGCCCGATCGCCGCGCTCTTGACCGCCGCCCCGCTCGCCGCGGCGCGCTACAATCTCGGCGGCGTCGGCATGCCGACTGGGATCGCCGGGATCTTCCTGCATGCGCTCGCCGGCGTGATCTATGCCGCCTGGCTCAGCCGTCAAAAGCGCTCACTCAACCTACGCGATCTCGTCTGGCTCAGCCTGATCAGCGCCTGCTGCCTCGTCGCGTCGAACCTCTTCATGCCGAATTGGGCCGCGGCTCAGCGCTTCCTCACCGAAGCCGTGCCGATCATGATCTTGGTCGGCACACTCGGCACCGTCCTGGTCGGGCTCGTCCTCAGCAACGATCGCGAGCGACGCGAGACCTCCTATCGCTACAAGACATTGCTCGAACACGTACCCGGCACGCTCTATCAGCGGATCGATCGACCGGACGGCCAGCGCCGCTACCAGTTCGTCAGCTACCGCCTGGGTGAGCTGCTCGGCCTGAGCCGGGAGGAGATCGAACGCGATCCCGAGACACTCCTGTCGCGAATCCTGCCCGAGGACCGGCAGCGCTGCTCGTCGACAAGCGAGGACGAGCAGGTCAACGAGTTCGGGCACCGGCGCACAGAACTGCGCTATGCGGCGGCCGACGGCGCCATCGTCTGGCTGCGCAGCGAGGCGACCAAGCGCCACCTGCCCGATGGCACCACGGTCTGGGACGGCATCCTGCTCGACGTGACCACGGAGAAGACGCTGGCGACCGGCAGGCAGGAGATCGAGACGCTGCGCAAGGCTGCCCTGGAGGAGCTTGCCGTCAATCTCGAAGCGACCGTCGGCAAGGCGCTGCGCCGAGTCGGCGACTCCGCCCGCAGCATGCTCGAGGCGGCGCAAGGCATGGCTGCCAATGCCGACCGCACCACCGCCCGCGCCGGCGAGGCGACGCAGCAGGCCGAGCTCGCCTCCCAGCGCGTCGGCAGCGTCGCCCATGCGGCCGAGCGGATCGACGCCTCGATCCGCGAGCTGACGCGCCAGACCGATCTTGCCGCCGAGACCGCCCGGCAGGCGGCGAAACATGTCCGCTCGACCAGAACCGATGTCGATGGGCTCGCCGTCGCCGCCGACAAGGTCGGCGCCGTGCTCGCCTTCATCGAGGACATCGCGGTGCGCACCAATCTTTTGGCGCTCAACGCGACGATCGAGGCGGCGCGCGCCGGCGTCGCCGGACGCGGCTTTTCGGTCGTCGCCGGCGAAGTCAAGAACCTTGCCGAGCAGACTCAGCAGGCGACGCAGGACATCGCCGCGACATTGCAGGAGATTCGCGGCGCCGCCGCCGCCGTCGCCAATGCCGTCGGGCAGATCGAAGGCACGATGGGCACGATCGAGACGACCTCGGACACGATCGCGCAGGTCGTTACCGGCCAGGGCGCGATCGCCTCGGGCATCGCCCTCGACGCCCAGGCCGTCGCCGGCTCGGCCGCGACCGTCACCGAGAACGTCGCCGGGGCGGGCGGCGAAGCTCGCGCGACGGGTGCGGCGGCCGCTCGCGTCGTCGAGGCGGCGCGGCTGGTCAGCGAGCAGGCCGTCGAGCTAGACCGTTATGTCGGAGACAGCGTCGCACGCATGCGCGCCGGTCTTTAGAGCGCTTCGCAAGGAGTCTGTTCCGTCATTCCGGGGCAGCCCGCAGGGCTGAGCCCGGAACCCATGACTACCGGGATCGGAGTCGAGGCGTTTCGGCAACCGCAGCGATCCTTCGGCCCCGTCCTGTTCATGGGTTCCGGGCTCGGCGCCGACGCGCCGCCCAGGAATGACGGCGAGGGGTCCCCGCCTGGAACCGAACCCGCGCGATCCCTGCCGGCACGGTAAAGCTGCTGTCGCGCAATCGCGCCTTGTCGCGGAAAGCGGCGCTGCCCTATGGTCGTTCCCCCTGAGGAAACGCCTGTGAAAAAGAACAAGCGCATGAACGACCGCTCCCCGCCGACCAAGCGCACCCGTCCGACCTTCACCGATCAGGAGGCGCTGCTCTTCCACTCGCAGGGGAGGCCGGGCAAGCTCGAGATCATTCCAACCGTGCCGATGGCGACCCAGCGCGACCTGTCGCTGGCCTATTCGCCGGGTGTCGCGGTCCCGGTCCTCGCCATCGCCGAGGACCACAGCCGGGCCTATGACTACACCGCCCGCGCCAATCTCGTCGCCGTGATCTCGAACGGCACCGCCATCCTCGGCCTCGGCAATCTCGGCGCGCTCGCCTCCAAGCCGGTGATGGAAGGCAAGTCGATCCTGTTCAAGCGTTTCGCCGATGTCGATTCGATCGATCTCGAGGTCGACACCGAGGACGCCGACAAGTTCATCGACGCCGTGCGCTATCTCGGCCCGTCCTTCGGCGGCATCAATCTGGAGGACATCAAGGCGCCGGAATGTTTCATCATCGAGCAGCGCCTGCGCGAATTGATGGACATCCCGGTCTTCCATGACGACCAGCACGGCACTGCGATCATCGCCGCCGCCGGCCTGATCAACGCGCTCGACCTGACCGGCCGCGACGTCAAGTCGACCAGGCTCGTCATCAACGGCGCCGGCGCCGCCGCGATCGCCTGCATCGAACTGCTCAAGGCGATGGGCTTCAAGCCCGACAATGTCATCCTCTGCGACACCAAGGGCGTGATCTATCAGGGCCGCACCGAGGGCATGAACCAGTGGAAGTCGGCGCATGCGGCGATCACTGACCGGCGCACGCTGGCGCAGGCGATGGAGGGGGCGGACGCCTTCTTCGGCCTGTCGCAGAAGGGCGCGGTGACGCCCGAGATGGTCGCCTCGATGGCGGAGAACCCGATCATCTTCGCGATGGCCAATCCCGATCCGGAGATCACGCCGGAGGAGGTCCACGCCATTCGCGAAGACGCGATCATGGCGACCGGGCGTTCGGACTATCCGAACCAGGTCAACAATGTGCTCGGCTTCCCCTTCATCTTCCGCGGCGCGCTCGACGTGCGGGCCACCACGATCAACATGGAGATGAAGATCGCCGCGGCCGAGGCGCTGGCCATGCTGGCGCGCGAGGACGTGCCGGACGAGGTCGCCGCCGCCTATCAGGGTGCGCGTCCGCGCTACGGCAAGGACTATATCATCCCGGTGCCGTTCGACCCGCGACTGATCCATGTCGTGCCGATGGCGGTCGCCAAGGCGGCGATGGATACGGGCGTCGCCGGCAAGCCGATCGTCGATACCGGCGCCTACAGGGCGCAGCTCTCGGCCAGGCGCGACCCCGTCACCGGCGCGCTCAACCGCATCTTCGAGCGCGTGCGGCGCTATCCCAAGCGCGTCGTCTTCGCCGAGGGCGAGGAGGAGCAGGTCATCCGCGCCGCGGCCTCCTTCGTCAACCAGGAGCTCGGCAAGGCGATCCTGGTCGGGCGCGAGGAACGCATCAACGAGACGGCCGAGCATCTCGGCGTCGACCTCGCCGCCAAGGGCATCGAGATCCAGAACGCCAGGCTCTCGCACCGAAACTCGGCCTATGCCCAGTATCTCTACGAGCGGCTGCAGCGGCAGGGCTATCTGTTCCGCGACTGCCAGCGCCTGATCAACCAGGATCGCAATCATTTCGCCGCCGCCATGGTCGCGCTTGGCGACGCCGACGCGATGGTCACCGGCGTCACCCGCAACTATTCGATCGCGCTGGAAGAGATCCGCCGCGTCATCGACGATCGGCCTGGCCACCGCCTGATCGGCGTCTCGATCGCGATCACGCGCGGGCGCACCGTACTGATCGCCGATACCGCGATCACCGAGATGCCGACGGCGCAGGAACTGTCGGAGATCGCCATCGAGGCGGCCGGCGTCGCCCGCCGGCTCGGCTATGAGCCGAAGGTCGCGATGCTCGCCTTCTCGACGTTCGGCCATCCGGCCGGCGAGCGCTCCGAGAAGGTGCGCGATGCCGTGAGCATCCTCGACGGCCAGCGCGTCGATTTCGAGTATGATGGCGAGATGGCCGCCGATGTCGCGCTCAACCGCGATCTGATGGCGCAGTATCCGTTCTGCCGCCTGACCGGGCCGGCGAACGTCCTGGTGATGCCAGCGTTCCACTCGGCCTCGATCTCGACCAAGATGCTGCAGGAACTCGGCGGCGCGACAGTGATCGGCCCGCTGCTGGTCGGTCTCGACAAGCCGGTGCAGATCGTCCCGCTCGGCGCCAAGGATTCCGACATCGTCAACATGGCGGCTCTGGCGGCGTTCAATATCGGCGGGTGATACCTGTCGTCGTGCTCGGGCGAAGACCCGAGCATCTCATAACAAAAAAGGCGCCCGTGAAGGGCGCCTCTTCCTGCCAGAGATTCTCGGGTCGCCGCTAAGCGTCGCCCGAGAATGACGCGCTTTCGGCGCCTCAGTTCGTCCGCGGGCCGAGATCGCGGGGGGCGGCGTTGACCGTGACGATCTGGCCATTGCGCAATTCGAGCACGGCAAGGCCGCGCTCGTTCAGCCCGTCCGGACGGAAGCGGAAGACGCCGTCGGCGCCGGCGAAGCCGGACGGATTGGTCAGCACACTCTCCGAGAAGCGCTGGCTGCCCTGCGTCCGGGCGAGCGCCGCCGCCAGCGAGACCGCATCATAGGACAGGGTCGCGGTGCGGGTCGGAGCGCTGTTGAAGCGCTTCTGGTAGCGGCCGGAGAAGGCGTTGAAGCCGGCGGTGTCGGGCGAGGCGAACCAGCCGCCCTGGATCGCCGGGACGCGCGCGACATTGGCGTCGTTCCAGACGCCGGTGCCGAGCGGCTTGACCTTGGCCGGGTCGTAACCGGCCTGCTGCAAGAGAAGGCCGAGGCTCGGCATCGTCGCGGCATCGGCCGGCACGAACAGCGCATCCGCCTGCTGCAGCGCCGGCACGAGGCGGGTGGCGGCGGCGCGCATGCTGTTCTGGTCGGAGCCGAAGCGCTCGATCACCACGACGCGGGCGCCGTGATTGGCCACGGCCTGCTGGAAGGCGCCCTCGACAACCTTGCCATAGGCGGTCTCGGGCACCAGCGCGGCGAAGGATTTGCGTCCCTGCGCCGAGGCATAAGCGATGACACGGTTGACGTCGTTCTCCGGCGGAAAGGAGAGCAGATAGATGCCGCGCCCAGCGACATTGCTGTCGCTGGAGAAGGCGATCACCGGCTTGCCGGCGCCGCGGGCGACCTGACCGACGGCCTGCACAGACGGCGCGAAGAGCGGGCCGATGATCAATTCGGCGCCTTCGCGGAAAGCCTCCTGCGCTGCGGCCTGGGCGCCCTCAGGCGTGCCGCGATCATCCTTGACCAGCAGTGTCAGGTCGGCGCCAGGGAATTCGGCGAGCGCCATCTCGGCGGCGTTCTTGAGCGAATTGCCGACGGTCGCGCCCGAGCCCTCGGCGGTCAACGGCAGGATCAGGCCGACCTTGACCGAGCCGGTACCGATGGTCGGGCCGCTCGGCGGAGTATTGCCGCCCTGGGACGCCGTCGAATTGTCGAAGCCGGGCAGGCCGCCGGTCCCGCCGCTGCAGGCAGAAAGCACGGCACCGACGCCGGACAACAGGATCAATCGGCGGCTCGGGGGGAGGGCAAGGAGCTTGCTCTGACGCGACACGGTTTTCGTCTCCAGTCCTCGGCGAGGCGCAAGGCAAGCTCACACCAGCTGAATGTCTTGTCCCGAACCGTGGACAAGTCCTGCCAGTCAGCAAGGCTATTTTCAAGTTGTTAACTCTAGGTTCCCGGGCGAAACGCCGGGGAATGGTGGCATCTTCTCGGCCGGTGTGGCAGTTTCGCCGCCATGTCAGGCATGTCTTCCGTCCCGCCCGCCACCGGCCGCGCCCCGAGCTATGCGGCCTTCGGGCTCCGGGCCGAGGCCGAACCGCTCGCGCCGGGGCTGCACATCGTCGCGACGCCGATCGGCAACCTCAAGGACATCTCGTTCCGGGCACTGTCGACGCTCGCCGCCGCCGATGTCGTGCTGGCCGAGGATACCAGGACCTCGAAGACGCTGCTGGCGCATTACGGCATCGCGACGCCGCTCCTGCCCTATCATGAGCACAACGCCGCGCAGATGCGCCCGAAGATTCTCGAGCGACTGCGCCAGGGCGGCAAGCTCGCGCTGATCTCTGATGCCGGCACGCCTCTGGTCTCCGACCCCGGCTACAAGCTGGTCGCCGAGGTCGTCGCGGAAGGTTTGCCGGTCACCGGCATTCCCGGTGCCTCGGCCGTCCTGGCGGCTTTGGTGCTGGCCGGGCTGCCGACCGACCGTTTCTTTTTCGAAGGCTTCCTGCCGCCGAAGAGCGCGGCCCGAAAGGGGCGCCTCACCGAGCTTTCCGCCATTCCCGGCACCCTGGTCTTCTTCGAATCGCCGCGCCGCCTCGCCGAGATGCTGGCCGATGCCGCCGCGGTGCTTGGCGCTCGCTCCGGCGCGGTCGCGCGCGAACTGACCAAGTATTACGAGAACGTCCGCCGCGGCGCCCTTGCCGAGCTTGCCGCCCACTATGCCGAAGCCGAGGAGGCGCGCGGCGAGATCGTCGTGGTGATCGGCCCGCCCGACGCCTCCGCCGTGGCCACGGCCGCGCAGGGCGACACGCTCGACGAAGCCCTGCGGGCCGCGCTCGCGAAAGTCTCACTGAAGGAGGCGGTGGCGCAGGTTGCCGCCGCCAGCGGCCAGCCCCGACGCGTCATCTATGCCCGCGCCCTCGAATTGACGCGCACGCCATGAGCGAAGCGCTGCGCAGCCGGCGCGCCCGTCATTCCGGCCTTTCCGGCCGCCGCGGCGAATGGCTCGCCGTCGCCTTCCTCAACCTCAAGGGCTATCGCCTGCTGCAGCGCCGCTTCGGCGGCAAGGGCGGCGAGATCGACTTGATCATGGCGCGTGGCGACGACATCGTCTTCGTCGAGGTCAAGGCGCGCGCTTCACTTGATGATGCGGCGAGTGCGATCACGCTGGACAAGCGCCGCCTGATGGAAGCCCGCATCCGGCAATGGCTGGCACGCAATCCCTGGGCGATGCAGCGCAATCTCCGGGCCGACGCGGTCTTCCTTGCGCCCTGGCGCCTGCCCCGCCATGTCCCTGGCGTGTTCGAGCTGGTGCTCTGACGCAAGGCTAAGCCACTTGCACCAGCCGGCTGTCGCAGCCGATATAACGGCCGCAACCGGAGCTTCCGCCATGCCGCTGAACGTCGCCATCCAGATGGACCCGATCGAGAAGGTCCGCATCGCCGGCGACACCGGCTTCGCGCTGATGCTGGAAGCGCAGGCCCGCGGCCACAAGCTCTTCACCTACACGCCCGACAGGCTCACCCTGCGCGACGGCAAGGTCACGGCCGTGATCAATCCGGTCGAGGTCCGCGACGTCGAGGGCGACCACTACACGCTGGGTGCGCCCGAGCGGACCGACCTCTCGACGCTGGACGTGGTGCTGCTGCGCCAGGACCCGCCTTTCGACATGGCCTATGTCTCCTCGACGCATATGCTCGAGCGCATCCATCCGAAGACGCTGGTGGTCAACGACCCCACAGAAGTCCGCAACGCGCCGGAGAAGCTCTTCGTCACCCACTTCCCCGAGCTGATGCCGCCGACGCTGATCACGCGCGACCGCGCCGAGATCGAGGCCTTCCGCGAGGAGTTCGGGGATATCGTGATGAAGCCGCTCTACGGCCATGGCGGCGCGACCGTGTTCAAGACCGGCAAGGGCGACCCGAATTTCGGCTCGCTCTACGACCTCTTCGCCAACCTCTTCCGCGAGCCCTGGGTTATCCAGGCCTTCCTCAAGGAGGTCACGGAGGGCGACAAGCGCATCATCCTGATCGACGGCAAGGCGGCGGGCGCGGTCAACCGTGTGCCTGCGGTCGGTGATCTGCGCGCCAACATGGTCCGCGGCGGCGCGGCCAGGCCGACCGATCTGTCAAAGCGCGAGCTCGAGATCTGCGAGCGCATCGGGCCAGCACTCAGGGAGCGCGGCCTGCTGCTGGTCGGCATCGACGTGATCGGCGGCAAGCTGACCGAGATCAACGTCACCGCCCCGACCGGCGTGCGCGCCATCAAGAAGCTCGGCGGGCCGGACCTCGCGGCGCAGCTCTTTGATGTGATCGAGGCCAAGCGCGCCGCGAAGTAAGCTCAGGCGGCGACGCCGGCTGTCCCGTTCAGCGGATTGTCGGCGTCCCAGCCGTATTTCATCGTCTCGAAACGCATCGCCATCGCGTCGACGAGCAGAAGCTTGCCGACGAGCGGCTCGCCGAAGCCGGTGATCGCGCGGATCACCTCCAGCGCCATCAGCGAACCCATCACGCCGGCGAGCGCGCCGAGAACGCCAGCCTCGGCACAGGGCGCGACCGTGCCTGGCGGAGGTTCGTTCGGGAACAGGCAGCGATAGGTCGGGTTCGGTTTTCCGTCCGGATTCTGTTCGTGAGCGCGGATCGTGGTCAGCGAGCCGTCGAAGCGCCCGAGCGCTGCCGTCACCAGTGGCTTCTTCTCGTGGAAGCAGGCGTCGGAGACGGCATAGCGCGTCGCGAAATTGTCGGAACCATCGGCGACCACATCATAGAAGGCGACGAGCGCGCGGGCGTTATGCGGGTCGATCCGGGTGACGTATTCCTCGATCTCGACCCGCGGGTTGAGCTTCGTGACGAAATTGGCGGCGGCGACGACCTTGCGCGCGCCGATATCCTCGGTCCCGAAGATGATCTGCCGCTGCAGGTTCGAGAGCGAGACATGGTCGTCGTCGACGATGCCGATCGTGCCGACGCCGGCCGCCGCAAGGTAAGGAATCAGCGGCGCGCCCAGCCCGCCGGCGCCGATCACCAGAACGCGGGCACGCTTGAGTTTCGCCTGGCCGGGGCCGCCGATCTCCGGCAGCACCAGATGGCGGGCATAGCGCTCGATCTCGGCCTCGTTCAGCGTCATGGCCGGCAAGCTAGGCTGATCCGCTCGCGCCAGCAATCGGGTGCCATGCCGTGACAGGAAGCGGGTGTCTGCACGGGCCGCCCGCCTGCGATCACCCGCGCCGCATTCCCTGAACAAGGAACAGGACATGACGGCACTGAAGGACAAGGTCGCGATCGTCACCGGCGCGAGCTCCGGCATAGGAAGGGCGGCGGCAAAACTGTTCGCGGCGGAGGGCGCCAGGCTGGTCGTCACCGCGCGGCGGCAAAGCGAGCTCGACATGCTCGTCGACGAGATCAAGGCGCAAGGCGGCGAAGCGGTCGCCGTCGCCGGCGACATCCGCGAGGAGGCTCTGGCGCAGCGTCTGGTCGAAACCGCGACCGAGCGCTTCGGCGGGCTCGATATCGGCTTCAACAATGCCGGCATCGTCGGCGAGCTCGGCCCGATCGGGCAGATGGCGAGCGCAAGCTGGCGCGATCTGATCGAAACCAATCTGACGAGCGCCTTCCTCGGTGCGAAATACCAGGCGCCAGCGCTAGAAGCGCGCGGCGGCGGTTCGCTGATCGTCACCGCGAGCTTCGTCGGCTACACCGCCGGGCTCGCCGGCATGTCGGCCTATGCAGCCAGCAAGGCCGGCCAGATCGGCCTGGTGAAGGCGCTCGCGGCGGAGCTCGGCGGCAAGCGCATCCGCGTCAACGCCCTGCTGCCGGGCGGCACCGACACGCCAGCGAGCATCACCAACGACCCCGCGTCCGGCCCGGAAGTCACCGCCTTCGTCGAGGGCATCCATGCGCTCAAGCGGATGGCGCAGCCGGAGGAGATTGCCCGTGCTGCGCTGTTTCTCGCCTCGGATGCGTCGAGCTTCGTCACCGGCACGGCTTTCCTCGCCGATGGCGGCGTCTCGATCCAGCGCGGTTGAGCGACTGTTCATATGTGACATATATCGCCGAGCGGGCCTGCAAGCCCGCTTGGCCCCGCCCGCAAGCCGTGCCATCGTGACCCCAGGCAGGAATGGCGCAACCATTCCGCGTGTGACAGGGGAACGGCTCGATGCGCTTGAAATCTCTCGCCCTCGCTCTGGCGGGCGTCGCCCTCTCGGCCATGGCGGCCATGGCCCAGACCGCGATCAAGCCGGCGATCGTCTATGACAAGGGCGGCAAGTTCGACAAATCCTTCAATGAGGGCGTCTTCGCCGGGGCCGAGAAGTTCAAGGCCGAGACCGGCGTCGAGTTCCGCGATTTCGAGCCGACCAACGATGCCCAGATCGAGCAGGCGCTGCGCCGCTTCGCCCGCGACGGCCATTCGCCGATCATCGCCGTCGGCTTCTCGCAGGCGACCGCGCTGCAGAAGGTCGCGGCCGAGTTCCCGAACCTGAAGTTCACCATCATCGACATGGTGGTCGAGCTGCCGAACGTGCAATCGGTGGTGTTCAAGGAGCATGAGGCCTCCTATCTCGTCGGCCTCCTCGCCAGCATGGGCTCGAAGACCGGCAAGGTCGGCTTCGTCGGCGGCATGGACATCCCGCTGATCCGCAAATTCGCCTGCGGCTATGTCCAGGGCGTCAAGGCCGGCAAGAAGGACGCCGAGATCTTCCAGAACATGACCGGCTCGACCCCGGCGGCCTGGAACGATCCCGTGAAGGGCGGCGAGCTCGCCAAGTCGCAGATCGACCGCGGCGCCGACGTGATCTACCACGCCGCCGGCGGCACCGGCATCGGCGTGCTGCGCGCCGCGGCCGACGCCGGCAAGCTCGGCATCGGCGTCGATTCCAACCAGAACATGCTGCATCCGGGCAAGGTGCTGACCTCGATGCTGAAGCGCGTCGACGTCGCCGCCTACTCTTCGTTCAAAGAGGCACGCGACGGCACCTGGAAGCCGGGCGTCTCCGTGCTCGGGCTGAAGGAGGACGGCGTCGGCTGGGCACTCGACGACAACAACAAGGCGCTGATCACGCCCGAGATGAAGGCCGCCGCCGACAAGGCCCGCGCCGACATCATCGCCGGCACCGTCAAGGTCCACGACTACATGTCGGATTCCAAGTGCACGATGTGAGCCCGCACCACCGGTGACGAGCCCGCACCCCGCCATCGAGCTTAGCGGCATCAGCAAGGCGTTCGGCCCGGTCAAGGCCAACAAGGACGTCTCGCTGTCGGTCGCCGCCGGCTCGATCCACGGCATCGTCGGCGAGAACGGCGCCGGCAAGTCGACGCTGATGTCGATCCTCTACGGCTTCTACGAAGCCGATGCCGGCGAAATCCGGGTGCGCGGCGAGCCGCGGCGCATCCGCTCCTCCTCGGATGCGATCGCCGCCGGGATCGGCATGGTCCACCAGCATTTCATGCTGGTCGAGCCGCTCAGCGTCGTCGAGAACATCGTGCTCGGCGCCGAGGGCGGAGCCTTCCTCAAGGGCGGCATCGCCAGGGCAAGGGCCGAGCTGGCACGCCTCTCCCAGGAATACGGCCTCGCCATCGATCCCGACGCGATCGTCGGTACGCTTTCGGTCGGCCTGCAGCAGCGCGTCGAGATCCTGAAGGCGCTCTATCGCGGCGCCGAAGTGCTGATCCTCGACGAGCCGACGGCGGTTCTGACACCGGCCGAGGCCGACCAGCTCTTCGAACTGCTCCGGGCGCTGAAGGCGCAGGGCAAGACGGTGATCCTGATCACCCACAAGCTGCGCGAGATCATGGCGGTGACCGACCGCGTCTCGGTGATGCGGCGCGGCGAGATGGTCGCCCATGTCGAGACGGAACGGACCTCGCCGGCCGAACTCGCCGAGGCGATGGTCGGCCGGCGCGTGCTGCTGCGCGTCGAGAAGAGCCCGCGCCAGCGCGGTGCGCCGGTGCTGGAAGCCGCCGGGCTCTCCGTGATCGACGAGCGTGGCTGCGAGACGTTGCGGGACGCCAGCCTGACCCTGCATGAAGGCGAAATCGTCGGCATCGCCGGCGTCGCCGGCAATGGCCAGAGCGAATTGCTCGACGTGCTCGCCGGGTTGACCCAGCCGGCGCGCGGCGTGATCCGGCTCGGCGGCCAGATCCTCAACGCCGCCGATCGCAACCCGGCCAATCTGCGCCGGCTCGGCCTGATGCACATCCCCGAGGACCGTTTGCGGACTGGCCTCGTCACCGCGTTCGCCGCAGCCGAGAACGCGATCCTCGGCTATCATGACGATCCGGCCTTCGGGCCTGGCCCCTTCCTGTCGCCGGCACTGGTCGAAAAGCATGCGCGCGTGGGCATGCAGGACTACGATGTCCGCCCGGTCGATCCGACCTTGAAGACGGCCAAATTCTCCGGCGGCAACCAGCAGAAGATCGTGCTCGCCCGCGAGATCGAGCGGGCGCCGAAGGTGCTGCTGGTCGGCCAGCCGACGCGCGGGGTCGATATCGGCGCGATCGAGTTCATCCATCGCCGCCTGATCGCTTTGCGCGATCAGGGTGTCGCGATCCTGCTCGTCTCGGTCGAGCTGGAGGAGGTGATGGCGCTCTCCGACCGGATTCTCGCGCTCTGCGGCGGCCAGATCACCGGCGAGCGCGAGGCGGTGGCGACCGACGAGCGCGATCTCGGCCTGCTGATGGCCGGCGTCAGCGAGCGCGCGGCATGAGCGCTGCTCCGATCGAGCTTCCGCGCTGGGCCGATACCGCGCTCGTCCCGCTGGTCTCCGTCGCGGCAGCGCTCGTCGTCGCCGGGCTCGTCGTACTCTCGATCGGCGAAAGCCCGCTGGAGGCGACGGCGCTCTTGCTCAGGGGCTCGCTCGGCAGCCTCGAAGGCCTCGGTTTCACGCTCTACTACACGACCAATTTCATCTTCACCGGCCTTGCGGTCGCGGTCGCCTTTCATGCCGGGCTGTTCAATATCGGCGGCGAAGGCCAGGCGACCGTCGCCGGCATCTTCGCCGCGATCGCCTGCCTCTGGCTCGCGCCTTTGCCCGGCATCCTCTTGGTGCCGCTCGCCATCCTCGCCGCCGCAGCGGGGGGGGCGCTCTGGGCCTTCATCCCCGGCTATCTCCAGGCGACCCGCGGCAGCCATGTCGTGATCACCACGATCATGTTCAACTTCATCGCGGCGACGCTGATCGTCTATTTGCTGGTCGAAGTAATGGGGAAAGCCGGCTCGATGCAGCCGGAAACCCCGGATTTCCCGAAGCAGGCGGTGCTGACGCCGATCCACGAACTGCTCGGCGCCTTCGGACTGAAGCTGCCCTCGACGCCGCTCAACACCTCGTTCCTGCTAGCAATCGCCGCCCTCGTCGCAGTCTGGGCGCTGATCTACCGTTCGCGGCTCGGCTATGCGATCCGCACCGTCGGCGCCAATCCGCGCGCCGCCGCCTATGCCGGCATCTCGCCGGCGCGAATCATCATGGTGGCGATGGCGATCTCGGGCGCGCTCGCCGGCGGGCTCGCGGTCAATGAAGCCATGGGCGTGCAGCACCGGCTGGTGCTCGATTTCACCGCCGGCTACGGCTTCGTCGGCATCGCAGTGGCGCTGATGGGGCGCGGCCATCCGGTCGGCGTCGGCCTCGCGGCTTTGCTCTTCGGCGTACTCTACCAGGGCGGGGCCGAGCTCTCCTTCGACAAGCCGACCATCACGCGCGACATGGTCGTGGTGATCGGCGGCATCGTCATCCTCTTCGCCGGCGCGCTCGACGGGTTGTTCCGGCGCCTCGTCGCCAGCGTGTTGTCCTTGGGCCGGGGAAAGACCGCATGAGCGCGATCGCCTCCAGCGCGTCATTGCGAGCGCAGCGAAGCAATCTAGGGGCGGCAGAGCTCGACGTCCCCCTGGATTGCTTCGTCGCTTCGCTCCTCGCAATGACGGCCAGGAGCTAGGCGATGGAGATCGTCCAGACCCTCGCCGTCATCCTCGATTCGACCATCCGCCTGTCGATCCCCCTGCTTTGCGCCGCGCTCGCCGGGCTCTGGTCGGAGCGTTCCGGCGTCGTCGACATCGGCCTCGAAGGCAAGATGCTGATCGCCGCCTTCGCCTCGGCCGTCGTCGCCTATCACAGCGGCTCGGCCTGGGCCGGCCTCGGAGCCGGCATGCTCGCGGCAATCGCCCTGTCGCTGGTGCACGGCTTTGCCGCGATCACCTGGCGCGGCAACCAGATCGTCTCCGGCGTCGCGATCAACATGCTGGCGGTCGGGCTCACCGCCATCCTCGGCAATGCCTGGTACGGCCAGGGCGGGCGCACGCCGAATCTCGAAGGTGCGGCGCGTTTTCCCGAGCTGGAGCTGCCGCTGGTCGGGGCGATCAAGGAGATCCCGGTCCTCGGCCCGATCTACGACATCGCCATCTCAGGCCATGCCGCGCCGGTTTACCTTGCCGTGCTCGCCCTCATCCTGACGGCGCTGACGCTGAAGCACACGCGCTTCGGCCTGCGCCTGCGCGCCGTCGGCGAGAACCCGGCCGCTGTCGACACCGCCGGCGTCTCGGTCGCCGGGCTGCGCTATGCCGCCGTGATCATCTGCGGCGCGCTCTGCGGACTCGGCGGCACCTATCTCGCCGTCTCGCAATCGGCTGGCTTCCTGCCGCAGATGACCGCCGGCAAGGGCTTCATCGCGCTCGCCGCCGTGATCTTCGCCAATTGGCGGCCCTGGCCCGCTCTGTTCGCCTGCCTGCTCTTCGGCCTGCTCGACGCGGTGGCGATAAGACTGCAGGGTGTCGTCCTGCCTGGGATCGGCCAAGTGCCGGTGCAGGCGATCCAGGCGCTGCCCTATGTGATGACGGTGGTGCTGCTCGCCGGCTTCATCGGCAAGGCGACGCCGCCCAAGGCCTCGGGCCTGCCCTATGTGAAAGAACGCTGAGTGACCGCCGACCCTGATCTCGACGCGCTCTTCACCGCGGCGAAGGCCGCGCAGCAGAAGGCCTACGCACCCTATTCTCGCTTCAAGGTCGGCGCCGCCATCCTGGCCGATGACGGCAAGGTCTATCCCGGCTGCAATGTCGAGAACGCCGCCTATCCAGTCGGCGCCTGCGCCGAGGCCGGGGCGATCTCGGCGATGGTCGCCGGCGGTGGGCGCGCGATCCGTGCGATCGTCGTCCTCGGCGATGGGGCGGAGCTGGTGACGCCCTGCGGCGCCTGCCGCCAGCGCATCCGCGAATTCGCCGGGCCGGAGACGCCGATCGCCATTGCCGGGCCCGATGGCATCCGTGCGCGTTTTTCGCTTGCGGAGCTGTTGCCAGCCTCGTTCGGACCGGCCAATTTGCCGACCTGATTTGCGGGCGCCCAACAGAGGCGACCCGATGAGCGCGGGCAACGCGCCGATGGAGCAGACAACATGGCGGCAGATGCGCTTTTCGACCAAGCGGCATCGACACTGATCGATCGTGGCATCGATGGCGGCATCGACTGCGCCATCGTGCTCGGCACCGGGCTCGGCCGGATCATCGACGACATGGTCGAGCCGATCTCGATCCCCTTCGACGAGATTCCGGGCTTCCCGCAAGGGGCTGTGTCGGGTCATGCCAAGCGGCTGAGCTATGGCAAGCTGCATGGCAGGAAGGTGCTGGTCTTCGAAGGGCGCGCGCATTTCTACGAGACCGGCGACCCCGCCATCATGCGCGTGCCGCTCGGCATGCTCGCCGCCTTCGGCTCGCCGCCGCTGATCCTGACCAACGCCGCCGGCTCGCTGCGGCCGGACCTCAGGCCCGGCAGCCTCGCCTTGATCACCGACCACATCAATTTCAACGGCCCCAACCCACTGCTCGGCGATACCGGCGACGGCCGCTTCGTGCCGATGATCGACGCCTATGACCCGCATTTGCGCGCCCGCCTGAAGAAGGCGGCAGCCAGCAGCGGCGCCAATCTCGGCGAAGGCGTCTACATGTGGTTCTCAGGGCCGAGCTTCGAGACGCCGGCCGAGATCAAGATGGCCAAGACGCTCGGCGCCGACCTCGTGGGCATGTCGACCGTGCCGGAGGTGATCCTGGCGCGGCGCTATGGCTTGCGCGTCGCCGGCATCTCGATCGTCACCAATATGGGCGCCGGCATCCTCGGCGGCGCGCCAAGCCATGGTGAGACGCGCGACGTCGCGGCGACCGCGACCACGGCGCTGCGGCGCGTGCTGCGCGCCTTCCTGAGCGAGCTCTGACCATGTCGGACGCCGATCTCGCTTTGCGCGCCTTGCGCCTGCTCGATCTGACCGATCTCTCGGATCAGGCCAGCGAGACGGGCACGCTGCAGCTCTGTGCGCGGGCCGTCGCGGCGCCCGGCCCGGTCGCGGCGATCTGCATCTGGCCGCAATTCATCAAGCTGGCGCGCCAGACGCTGAAAGCCTCGCCGGTGAGGATCGCGACCGTGGTCAACTTTCCGGCCGGCAACAGTAATTGCAACCTGATCGGCAGCGACATCACCGAGGCGATCGCCGATGGCGCCGACGAGATCGATCTGGTGCTGCCCTGGCGCGCCTTCCTCGCCGGCGATGCCGAGATCGCCCGCGAAATGGTCGCCGAAGCCCGCGGCAGCTGTGGCGACAAGACGCTGAAAGTCATTCTCGAAACCGGCGAATACCCGGATCAGGACGCGGTGCGCGCAGCATCCCATCTCGCCATTGCGGCCGGCGCCGATTTCATCAAGACCTCGACCGGCAAGACCACGACCTCCGCCACCCCAGGCGCCGCCCGCACCATGCTGGAAGCGATCAAGGCCTCGGGCAAGCCGGTCGGGCTCAAGCCTTCCGGCGGGCTGCGAACGCTTGGCGACGCAAAGAGCTATCTCGACCTTGCCGACGAGATCATGGGGCCGGGCTGGGCGACGCCAAAGACCTTCCGCTTCGGCGCCAGTGGGCTCTATGGCGTGCTCGCCGACATCATCGCCGGCACCACCCCGCCCGAACGGACCGACGGAGCCTATTGATGCGCCTGCCGCAGGAGATCATCGCCGCCAAGCGCGACGGCGAGCGCCTGAGCGCCCAGGACATCCGCCAGATGATCGCGGGGCTGACCGATGGCGCGGTCAGCGAGGGCCAGGCGGCGGCCTTCGCGATGGCGATCTTCTTCCGCGACATGGACGCCGAGGAGCGCGTCGCGCTGACGCTGGCCATGCGCGATTCCGGCACGGTGCTGGACTGGCGCGACCTGCCGGGCCCGGCGCTCGACAAGCACTCGACCGGCGGCGTCGGCGATACCGTCTCGCTGCCGCTCGCAGCGGCGGTCGCGGCCTGCGGCGGCTATGTCCCGATGATCTCGGGCCGCGGCCTCGGCCATACCGGCGGCACGCTCGACAAACTCGACGCCGTGCCGGGCTATGTCACCCAGCCCGGCATCGACCTCTTTCGCCATGTCGTGCGCGAGGTCGGCTGCGCCATCATCGGCCAGACCGCCGATCTCGCGCCTGCCGACAAGCGCCTCTATGCGATCCGGGACGTGACCGGCACGGTCGAATCGATCCCGCTGATCACCGCCTCGATCCTGTCGAAGAAGCTCGCGGCGGGCCTGCATGGCCTCGCCATGGACGTGAAGTTCGGCTCCGGCGCCTTCATGCGCGATTTCGACAAGGCCGAGGCGCTGGCGCAAAGCCTCTCGGATGTCGGCAACGGCGCCGGCCTGCCGACGCGGGCGCTGCTCACCGATATGAGCGAGCCACTCGCCTCCGCCGCCGGCAATGCGCTCGAGGTCGCCTATGCGCTCGACCATCTGACCGGCCGGCGGCGCGAGCCGCGCTTCCACGAGGTCACGGTCGCGCTCTCTGCCGAGATGCTGCTCCTCGGCCGGCTGGCGGCGACGCGCGAGGAAGCGGTCGCCAGGATCGAGGACGCCTTCGCCAGCGGCGCGGCGGCGGAGCGCTTCATCCACATGATCGCAGCGCTCGGCGGCCCGGCCGACCTGCTGGAGCATCCCGAGCGGCACTTTCCCCGAGCGCCGATCGTCCGCCCGGCCTTCTCCGACCGGCCCGGCCTGGTCGAGGCGATCGATACGCGCGGCGTCGGCCTCGCCGTGGTCGCGCTCGGTGGCGGGCGCACGCGCCCGCAGGACGAGATCGACCATGCCGTCGGGATCACCGAGCTCGCCGGCCTCGGCGACCGGGTCGGCCCCGACCGGCCGCTCGGCATCATCCATGCCCGCAGCGAGGCCGGCTTCGATGCCGCCCGCATCCGCCTGAAGAGCGCCTATCGCCGCGGCGAGAGCGCTGTTACGCGTGGGCCGCTGATCATCCCTGCTTAGGAAGGCATTCGCCCATGAGTCTGCTTCTGGCGATCACCGGCTGGCATGTCGAGAGCTGGCGCGAGCGCTTCGCGGCGCTGCTGCCGGACTTGCCGATCGTCACGCTCGGCGAGCCCTTCGACCGGCGCGCCGTGCATTATGTCGCGAGCTGGAAGCATCCGGAGGGAAGCCTCGCCGGCCTGCCCAATCTCGCCGCGATCTTCTCGCTCGGCGCCGGCGTCGATCACCTCTTCACCGACAGCCGGCTGCCGCAGGCGCCGATCGCCCGGGTGATCGATCCCGACCTGACGACGCGGATGAGCGAATATGTCGTCATGCACTGCCTGATGCAGCTGCGCCAGCAGCGCCGCTATGAGCGCCAGCAGCGCGAGAAGCTCTGGGACGACGATCGCAATCAGCCGGCCGCGCGCGAGGTCCGCGTCGGCGTCATGGGGCTGGGCGAGCTCGGCCAGGACGCGGCGCGCAAGTTGCAGGTGATCGGCTTCGACGTCGCCGGCTGGAGCCGCTCGCCGAAGACGATCGAGGGGCTCACCACCTTCTCCGGCGAAGACGGTCTCGCCGCCTTTCTCGCCCGCACCGACATCCTCGTCGTCCTGCTGCCGCATACGCCGGAAACGGAAGGCATCCTGAACCGTCCGCTGCTGGCGAAGCTGGCCCGCGATGGCCGACTAGGCGGGCCGGCGCTGATCAATGCCGGCCGCGGGAAGTTGCAGATCGAGGCGGACATTCTCGCAGCGCTCGACGCGGGCGAGCTCCGGGAAGCGGTGCTCGACGTGTTCCAGACCGAGCCGCTGCCGCAGGAGTCGCGGCTCTGGACTCATCCAGCCGTGACGGTGACACCGCACAATTCGGCCATGTCGGCGCCCGAGACCGTCGCCGACCAGATCGCGGCGCAGATCCGGCGGCTGGAAGCCGGTGGCGAATTGCAGAACGTCGTCGATCCCAGCCGCGGCTATTGAGCCGATAGCCGCCGGATCGCAGTGATCGGCCCGCCATTGCGGGCGAGGATGCGGTCGCGCGCCGGGCGCAGCGGCTCGCTGATCACGCTCATGGTGAAGGCGGTGGCGTGCAACAACCTGTCGGCATCGGTCATGATGCCGACATGGCCCTTCCAGAAGACGAGATCGCCGCGGCGCAGGCCATCTAGCCCGTCGTCAAAGGCGACGGCCTCGCCAAGCCCCTGCTCCTGCATGTCGGAATCGCGCGGCGCGGCCACGCCGGCGGCGACCAGCGAAAGCTGGACCAGGGCCGAGCAGTCGAGGCCGAGGCTGGTCTTGCCGCCCCAGAAATAGGGAACGTTGAGGAAGCGTTCGGCGACCGCGACGAAATCCAGCTCGTGCTGGTCGCGCGGATGGAGATGCTGCTTGAAGATATGGCCGCCATGCGCGGTCGTGAAGAAATCGCCGCTCTCGCCGGTGACCGACACCCCCGCATTAAGCGACAGCGCCTCCAGCGGCGGCAATTTGATGGACGGGCCGGGGTAGACGAAGGTCCTGAGCGCGCTGACGCGATGCGTCGGAGCCGGCGCATCGCCGGCGAGGCAATCCTCGGGCAGGTAGCCGACATAGGAATCGCCGACGAGCTGGCCCCAGGCCCAGCCCTCATGCTGCTCATAGACCCTGACCGCCTCGCCGGAAAGCGCCTCGGTGTCGAGCGGCGCATCCGGCCGGGGCTCGCGCCGCAACGGTGCCGACGGCGTCACCACCCGCATCGGGATCGGATCGGCGAAGGCGAGCGCCTCGACCTTGCCGTCGAGATGACGGGCGGCAAGGTCCGGGCGGGCGGGGGTGAGGCGGCGGTCGAGATTCGTGCTCATGGCGGCACTGTAACCCTGTCCGGTTAACGGGCGAAGCGCTCAGGCCGGACCGAGCTCGCGCGCGCGCGCCGTGACGAGATCGGCCAGGTGCTCGACCGCCAGGGCGCCCGCGACCGTCCGCTGGATGACGACATTGCGCTTGTCGAACTCGTCGCGCTTGCGGCTGACGAGACCGAGCTTGCCCATGCTGTCGAGGGCGCGGGTGATCACCGGCTTGGTGACGCCAAGCCGAGCCGCGAGGCCGCGCACAGTGTGCGGCGGTAGCTCCAGATAGATCGTCAGGAGGATCGCTATCTGGCGCACCGAGAGATCGGGCTGGGTATCGCGCACCAGGTCGAGATGCACCTCGCGCCAGAGCCTGAGCGCCTGCGTCGGCTTGATCTCCAGCACCATGCCGTCCCCGGATCGTTACGGGGCCGTATCATTATCGCACACTGTACCGCACGCAACCGGAGTCGCGGGGCAGGCTTAACGGGCACCGTAAAGCTGCTTCGCCAGCGCATAGGTCAGCCGCGCCGCCTGGCATTCGCCGCCTTCGGGACGGCCTGGCTTGGTCGAGGGGTTCCAGCCATAGATGTCGAAATGGGCGTAGGAACGACTCTTTTCGACAAAGCGATTGAGGAATAGCGCAGCCGTCACCGAACCGGCGAAGGCGCCGCCGGAGACATTGTTGAGGTCGGCGATCTTGGAGTCGAGCATGCCGTCATAGGGCGGCCAGAGCGGCATGCGCCAGACCGGATCGTTGACCGCGGCGCTGAGGCGAGCGATCTCGGCGGCGAGGCCGTCGTCATGGGTGTAGAAGGGCGGCAGATCGGGCCCGAGCGCGACGCGGGCGGCGCCGGTCAGCGTGGCGAAATCGACCAGCAGTTCGGGCGCCTCCTCATCGGCGAGCGCCAGCGCATCGGCGAGAATGAGCCGCCCCTCCGCATCGGTGTTGCCGATCTCGACGGTCAGCCCCTTCCGGCTCTGCAGGACGTCTCCGGGACGGAAGGAGGAACCGGAGACGGCGTTCTCGACCGCCGGCACGAGCAGGCGCAGGCGAACCTTCAGCTTTGCCTGCATGATCATGCGCGCCGCGGCGATCGCCGCCGCCGCGCCGCCCATGTCCTTCTTCATCAGGAGCATGCCGGCATCGGTCTTGAGGTTGAGCCCGCCGGTGTCGAAGGCGACTCCCTTGCCGACCAGAGTCAGCTTCGGGTCGCCTTCCTGGCCCCAGCGCAAGTCGATCAATCGCGGTGCCCGAGGCGAGGCCCGGCCGACGGCATGGATCATCGGGAAGTTGGCGGTGACAAGGTCGTCGCCGATGGTGCTGGCAACCTCGGCCCCACAGGTTTCGCCAAGCACCCGCACCGCGGCCTCGATCTCAGCCGGTCCCAGGTCGGCGGCGGAGGTGTTGACGAGATCGCGCGCCAGCGCGCACGCCTCAGCGAGATTGCTCAGTTCCTCGCCGTCGACGCCCGCGGGCAGGACGAGCCGCGCCGCAGCCGGCTTGGGCTTGCGGTAGCGCTCGAACCGATAGGCGGTGAGCAGCCAGCCCAGCGCGGCAAGGCCGGCATCGCCGATATCACCCGCGAGAGCATAGTCGCCCGCAGGCAAGGTCAGGGCGAGGCGACCCGGTGCGAACGGGTCACGGCGGCGTGGGCCGGCCGGCTCGACGCCGAGCAACACTGCAGCGAGCGAGCCGGCCGCGTCCGGAAGCAGGACATGCTGGCCGGGCCGTGCTGCAAAGCCTTGCGCCAGCGCGAAGCTGCGCGGCAAGGCCGCAAGGCCGTCACGCAGGGCCGGCCAATCGGCCTTGGCGACGCAATGGACGGGAATGGCCGACGTTCCGGCTGGCAGCAGCAAAGAGTGCACGATCGACGAACCCTAGATGGCGGCAACTTCGGCGCAGCATGCGATGCCGGCGCCGATCCGCCCCGATTAACAGTCCGTTAGGGTTAACGTTTTATCACCAAGGACAACAGCTTTCCCGTACCGGCGAGGCAAACCGGCCCATGTCTATCCGTCTTCGCGCATCCCGTTTCGGCCATCTCGCCGCGGCCTCGGCCCTTTGCCTCGCGCTCGGCGCCTGCCAGATGCGCGGCGGCCCCGGCGACGTCACCGGCTCGATCGGGGCAAGGCAGACACAGCCGCGCACCGAGGCGCAGTGGCGCGGCGAGGAAGCGGACTGGGCCAGGCGCTATGAGGCGAACCAGAGGGACCGCAACGCCGCCTTCTTCTATGCGCGGGCACTGCGCGCGCTCGACAAGAACGCCCAGGCGCTCGCCATCCTGGAAGGCGCGGTGATCATCCATACCGACGATAGCGAACTGCTCGGCGCCTATGGCCGCTCCCTTGCCGATAATGGTCGCCTGAAGCAGGCCGACGACGTGCTCGGCCGCGCTCATACGCCGGAGAAGCCGGATTGGCGGATACTCTCGGCGCAAGGCACCGTCGCCGACCAACTCGGCGAGCACGACCGCGCCCAGCAACTCTACGCGGCGGCGCTGAGGCTGGTGCCGAACGAACCGACGGTGATGTCCAATCTCGGCCTGTCGCTCGCTCTGTCGAAGCGCCTGCCCGAAGCTGAACGCGTGCTGCGCGAAGCGGCAGCCGCGCCTGCCGCCGATGCCAGGGTGCGCCAGAACCTCGTCCTGGTGCTCGGCCTGCAGGGACGGTTCCAGGACGCCGAGCAGATCGCCCGCCAGGACATGAGCCCGGCCGAAGCCTCTACGACCATCGCCTATCTGCGCCGTTCAGTCAGCCAGCCGAACAGCTGGGAGATGCTGCGCGGCGGCAAGGCCAAGCCGGCAGCGCGCACGGCAGCACCGGCCTAGAGGCCGCTGGAGGCCGACAAGCAGGCTGACGCCGGCTGACCCGGCTCCAGCTGGGCCGAGCGTACCGCAAGCTCTCTTTCTTCTCTCTGCCTTGTTCAGGCCCGCTTACATGCGGGAGAAGACCTTGAGAACCGCCGGCGTCATGATCACCACGAACAGCACCGGCAGGAAGAACAGGATCATCGGCACGGTCAGCTTCGGCGGCAGGGCCGCCGCCTTCTTCTCGGCCTCGTTCATCCGCTGATCGCGGCTTTCCTGCGCGAGTGTGCGCAGGGCGGTTCCCAGCGGCGTGCCGTAGCGTTCGGCCTGGATCAGCGCGGTGCAGACCGACTTCACCGATTCCAGACCGGTGCGCGCCGCGAGATTCTCATAGGCCTGGCGGCGTTCTGAAAGATAGGACAGCTCGGCCGTGCAGAGCGCGAACTCCTCGGCCAGCGGCACTGACTGGCTGCCGATCTCGGTCGAGACCTTGCGGAAGGCGAGCTCGATCGACATGCCCGATTCGACGCAGATCAGCATCAGGTCGAGCGCATCCGGAAAGGCGCGGCGCATCGAGAGCTGGCGTTTGCTCGTCGCATTGGAGAGGTAGATTTCGGGCGCTTTGATGCCGAGATAGGCCGCGCCGAGAGCAAAACCAAGCTGCATGATCAGCGGCTTGCCGAAATTGTTGACCACCGTCAGATAAAACAAGGCGAACAAGAACAGACTGATCGGCGTGACCAATCTGAAGAACAGGAAGCCTACTTCGGCCTGCTGGCCACGGAACCCGGCGGTGGCGAGCTGCTTCTTGGCGTTTTCTGTACCGAGCCAGTCGCCGAGCTTGAACTGCTCGACGATGTTACGCATGAACGCCTTCGGCTCCTGGCGCAGCGAGACTTTCTCCTGCCGCGCCAGCCTGTCGCGTTCGCGTGCCCGGATCTTGTCGCGCTCGGTCGCGACATTCTTCATGCGCTTGCCCAGCGCATTGCCCTCCAGCAGCGGGGCGGCCACCGTCATGATCGTGATCGCCACGACGAGCCCGCCGACGAGGGCAAGCAGGAGCTTGATATCAGCGAGACTCTCGAACAGGAGCGCGGTCATGGCTGAGGCTCCTCAAATCTCGAAATTGATCATCTTGCGCATGACCAGCACGCCCATGGACATCCAGACGGCGCAACCGACGAGCGCCATACGCCCCGCATTGGTCGTCCAGAGCGGCTCCATGTAGGCAGGGCTCGTCAGATAGACCAAGCCTGCGACCGCAGGAGGCAGCGATCCGATGATGGCGGCCGAGGCTTTCGCCTCCATCGAAACCGCCTTGATCTTGTCGCGCATCTTGCGGCGCTCGCGGATGACGCGCGACAGATTCGCCAGGGTCTCGGCGAGGTTGCCGCCGGTCTTCTGCTGGATCGCCAGGACGATGCCAAAGAAATTGGTCTCGGCGCAAGGCATGCGTTCGGACATTTTGGCCGCCGCGTCGGTCAGCGACATGCCGAGCGTCTGCGCCTCGACGATCAGCCGGAACTCAGTCTTGACCGGCTCCTGGGCTTCATTGGCGATGATGCGCACGCAGTCGTTCAGCGGCAAACCCGACTTGATACCGCGCACGACGACGTCGATCGCGTTCGGAAACTCGGTGACGAAGCGGTGCAGGCGCCTCTTGGCGAGGTAGGCTAGATACCAGCGCGGCACACCGAGAAGGCCGACGAGGAAACCGACTAGCACGACGATCAGATTCCCGGAGCTGACGAAAAGCGCCAAGGCCAGAAGCACTCCCGCGGCGGCTCCAAGCATCCACCAATGCTTGCGCGTCCAGGCCAGCCCGGCTTGCTCGATCCGGCTCTCGATCGTGAGCTTGTGGCGCGCCTTCTCGCGATTCTCAATATCCTTGAGACTTTGTGCGACCTGCCCACGCCGGGCCTGGCTCTGCGTCTCGCGGTCCGCGACGGCGCGCGTCGCTACGGGGGAGGCGAAATCCCGACGTCGTTGCTCGACCCGAGCCTGGCCACTGAGCCGGGGGTAGAACAATGCGTAGGCGATCCCGCCCGCCGAAATGGCGGCGAGAAGGGCTGCAGCGATCTGGCCGTAATCCATGACGTGCCTCCTGCCGGCCTCAGGCGTCGGCCGTGCCCTCGACCTCGAGCTGATCGAGGGCCGTGGCGAGCCTCTGCTCGTCGCCGAAATAGCGGGCGCGTTCCCAGAAGCGCGGCCGGCCGATGCCGGTCGAGCGATGGCGGCCGATCAGCCGGCCGTTCGGATCCTCGCCGAGCACATCGTAGAGCATCAGGTCCTGGGTGATGATCACGTCGCCCTCCATGCCCATCACCTCGGTGATGTGGGTGATGCGGCGCGAGCCGTCGCGCATGCGCTGCGCCTGGATGATCACGTCGACCGAGGAGCAGATCATCTCGCGCAAGGTCTTCGAGGGCAGGCTGAAGCCGCCCATGGTGATCATCGATTCGATACGGCTCAGACATTCGCGCGGTGTATTGGCGTGCAGCGTGCCCATCGAGCCGTCATGGCCGGTGTTCATCGCCTGGAGCAGGTCGAAGGCCTCGGGTCCGCGCACCTCGCCGACGATGATTCGCTCCGGCCGCATGCGCAGGCAGTTCTTGACGAGATCGCGCATCGTCACTGCGCCCGACCCTTCCAGATTGGGCGGGCGGGTTTCGAGACGAACCACATGCGGCTGCTGCAATTGCAGCTCGGCCGCGTCCTCGCAGGTGATTACGCGCTCATCGTGCTCGATATAATTCGTCAGGCAATTGAGCAGCGTCGTCTTGCCCGAACCGGTACCGCCGGAGATCACGATATTGCAGCGGACCCGCCCGATGATCTTCAGGATCTCAGCGCCGGGCGGCGAGATCGCGCCGAAACGCACGAGCTGGTCGAGCGTCAGCTTGTCCTTCTTGAACTTGCGGATCGTGAGGGCGGGGCCATCGATGGCGAGCGGCGGCGCGATCACGTTGACGCGCGAGCCGTCGGCGAGGCGTGCGTCGCAGATCGGCGAGGCTTCGTCGACGCGCCGCCCGACCTGGCTGACGATGCGCTGGCAGATGTTCATCAATTGCGCATTGTCACGAAAGCGGATGTTGGTGAGCTGAATCTTGCCGCCGGTCTCGATGAAGGTCCGGCTGGCCCCGTTGACCATGATGTCGGCGATGTCGTCGCGCGCCAGCAGCGGCTCCAGCGGTCCGTAGCCGAGCACGTCATTGCAGATGTCGTCGAGCAGCTCTTCCTGCTCGGAGATCGAGAGCACGACGTTCTTCAGCGAGATGATCTCGTTGATGATGTCGCGAATTTCCTCGCGAGCCGATTCGCCGTCGAGCTTGGCCAGCTGCGAGAGATCGATCGCTTCGATGAGAGCACCGAAGATCATGCTCTTCATCTGGTAGTATTCGTCGGATTTCGGCGCCTCCGCCGACACGGGCGGTGGGGGCGGCGTCTGACGGCGCGCCTCGGCGGCGGCCGGGCGCATCTCGACCGGACGCGCCGATGCGAGCGATGCTGCCAGCGGCTGTGTCGCCGGAGCCGGGGCAGTCGCGTGTCGCTTGCCGAACATGCTTCTAGGCCTTTCGACGCATCAACTTCGCGACGAGAGGCTCGAGCAGGCCGCGCTTGCCGCGCTTCTGCTCGCCGCGCCCGGTCAGGACGGTCGCGATCTGGACGAAAGCCTCCGCCGCCTTGCCGCCGGACTGGACCTCGGCGATCATCTGGCCGTTATTGGCCGCAGTGCCGAAGAGCTGGGCATCGAACGGGATCGAGCTCATCACTTCGATCCCGAGTGCCTTGGCGAACTCCCCGGCCTCGATCTCCGGCCGTTTGGGCAGCCCGATCTGGTTCAGGATCAGCCGCGGCATGGCATCGTTCGGCCGGGCCGTGCGCAGCAGGTCCACCAGGTTCTTGGCATTGCGCAGCGAAGCGAGCTCGGGAGCGGCGACGATCGCGACCTCGTCAGCGCCGACCAGCGCGCGCTTCGCCCAGCCGGACCAGAGATGCGGCACGTCCAGCACGATGCACGGGACGCTGCTGCGCAGCAGATCGAAGAGCAGATCGAACGCGTCCTCGCCGAGGTCGATGGTCCGGTCGAGCATAGCCGGAGCCGCCAGCAAAGAGAGGTTGTCGCTGCAGCGCGACAGAAGCCGGTCGAGCATGTTGGCGTCGAGCCGCTCCGGTGCGAAGACGGCATCGGCAATGCCCTGCGGCGGGTCTTGGTTGAAATCCAACCCAGCCGTGCCGAAGGCGATGTCGAGATCGGCGATCACCGTCGAAACGGCGAGATTGCGAGCGATCGCCCAGGCGACATTGTGCGCGACCGTTGAGGCGCCGACGCCGCCCTTGGCGCCGACGATGGCGATCGAGCGCCCGAGCGTCGCCGCGCCCGAGGCGGCGTAGAGCTCGGACAAGGTGCGCAACAGGTCGAGGATTCCGAACGGCGCGACCAGGTAATCGCTGACGCCGCGCCGGATCAGCTCGCGATAGAGCTGGATATCGTTGACATGGCCGATGACGACGACCTTGGTGCCGGGATCGCAGCTCTCGGCAAGCGCCTCGAGATTGGCGATCAGCGCTGATGGGTCGCTCACTGTCTCGAGCACGATCACGTTGGGCGTCGGCGCGCCCCGGAATGCTTCGACCGCGGCGGCCGGTCCGCCCATCTGGATGCGGGCCTGGACCTTGTCCATGCGCCGGTCGGTGGTCACCGCCTGCATGGAGTCGGCGACCTCCTGCGTCTCGCAGAAGGCCTGCAAGGTGACACGCGGCAGCGGGGCGATGATCTCCTCGCTGACCCCTTCCGCTTCGAAATCGGACGCGCCCGCCATCATTTGCCTCCGACCGTCGTACTGATCGCACTCTGCTCCTGGCGGTACTGCGTCGAGGGATCCTTGCCCTCGCGAATCTTCTTGATTGCCTCCATGCGCTTTTGCGTGTCCAGCCGGCCTTCGCTGCGCGCGCGCACCAGATCGAGCGGATCGGCGATCTGCGCCGCGAGGTTGGCCTGGGTGGCGCAACCGAAGTTCCAATAAGGTTCGTTCGTAGCGCTCGTCTTGTAGCTGGAAGCGCCGAGATCGGTCGGCCATTGCCCGCAGGAATGCGGCAGCCCGGCCTGGAGCGAGGCATAGGTCAGACGGATCGGCGAGGCGAGGCTGGGATCGGCGATCTGATAGGTCCTGACGGAAAGAGCCCCAGGCGAGACGCCGGCCCGGGCGAGCGAGCGGCGGATGCCGTCGAGCGTGTCATGGGTCGCAAGATCGCGCCCTGTCCCGGTCGGCACCTCGGCGACGAGCCCCCCCTTGCCGCTGCGGCGAAAATCCTCGCCAAAGCGGGCGACATCATCGGCCTGGCGCGGATCCAGTCCGCCACCGGATCGGCCGACAAAGACATCAAGCGAACGCGGCGCGTCGCGCAGCACGATCGGGTGCCGCTCGCGGGTGTCAATGGGAACGCCTGAGGTCGACAGATCGCCCTTGGCGCAGGCCCCGAGCAGGAGCGCAACGCCAAGCGCGGCGGGCAGCGCAGCCCGGCCTGACCGGTTCGGCTTGCTTGTTACGATCACGATCGCCATCCTCGTCGCGGCCTCGTCTTCAATCAGCGATGAAGCCGACGCGGCCCTTGTAGGCCTGCGGAATCGGCCCGCCGCTCGTCGACCCGTAGATCTTGTTCAGCCGCCCCATCAGGATCGTCTGGGCGTCATGCGCCTCGACGAAGCCGTCATCGGGCCGCTGCAGGCCGTTCGGGCCGACCGGCTTCACGATGTAGGGCGTCACCGAGATCATCAGCTCGGTCTCGTCGCGCTGATAATCGCGCGAGCGGAACATCGCGCCGATGATCGGGATGTTCATCAGCGCCGGCAGGCCGTTGATCGCCTGGCGCGAGACGCGCTGGATCAGGCCGGCGGTGGCCAGCGTGCCGCCGGAAGGCAACTCGACCGTGGTATCGGACTTACGCACGCGGAAGCCCGGCGCGTTGACCGCCTGGGCCTCGGTGGGATTGAGGCGGAGCTGGTTCTCGAAGTCGAGTTCCGTGACCTCGGTGGCGATGCGCATCGAGATCCTGCCTTCGGACATGACGATCGGCGTGAAGTTCAAGGAAACGCCGATCGGCTTGTACTGGATGTTGAGAACGCAGCGATTGGACAGGTCGCAGGTGTAGCCGTTCGGGACCGGCACTTCGCCGCCAGCGGTGAACTTTGCGCTTTCGCCGGAGATCGCGGTCACGGTCGGCTCCGCCAGAACGCGCGAGAGACCGGCGCGCTCAAGGGCGCGCATCGAAAAGTTCGAGGCCCTCGCGGTTCCGTCCGGATTGACCAGAGCGCCGATCTTGCCGGCGATCGCCGTCGCCGCGAGCTGCTGCGGCTGCAGCGAGAACGGCGTGTCGATCGAGGGGGTCAGGCTGAAGCTGCCGATCTTCCACTCGCCGTTCGAGTTGATGCCGAGCTGCTTGATCGCCTTGCGCGAGACCTCCGACACGACGACCTTGACCATCACCTGATCGCGGCCGCGAATGGTCAGCGAGTTGATGACCGCGCCCTTGGTGGCGTTCGCGCCCTCGCCGGAGGTGCCGACGAAGGCATTGGCGATGTCCATCGCCTGCGTCGCCTCGGAGGCGCTCGCGACATTGCCGACCAGCAGGATCGAATTCCCCGCCGGCTTGACCTGGATGTCGGCACCCGGCATCGCGGTCCGCAGCGTCGTGCGCAGCACATTGAGATCGCGGCCGACCTCGATCTCCAGCGCCGTGATCTGCCGACCTTCGGCGTCCATCACGAACATCGAGGTCGAGCCGTCGGTCATGCCGATGATGAACAGCTTGCGGGCCGAGCGGACCACGGCGTTCGCCACCTTGGGATTGGCGACGAATACCTCCTTGGCATCGCGCGGCAGTTCGACGATCAGCGAGCGGCCGATCGACAGATCGAGCCGGCGCGAGACCGCATGCTCGCTGGCGCCGACATTCAGCACCGGCCCGGCGCCCTTGCCCTGAGCCAGTGCCGGAACGGCGGAAAGCGACAAGGCCAACGGCAGGATCGCCAGCGACAGAGCAAGAGCACGCCCCGGTCGATGGGACAGCGCGTGGAGAATCGGCATCGGGATCATGGCTTCACCGCCTTGGTAACGACGCCGTAGCGCACAAGCGTCAGGCCGCCATCATCGACCGGCGTGGTCTTGTCGCCGGCGTCCTGGAGGCTACGGAGTGCCAGCGAGAGGCTGCTGGTCTTCTGCGCCAGCGTCACAACCTCGACCTGCTTGGGATCGAGTTCGAGCGTCGCGGTCTCGCCGACGACGACCTTTTCGCCGTTCTTCTCCTGGATGCTCTGCCCGATCGCCAGCACGCGGACATTGGCGACCAAGGTCTCGCTGGTCGGCGAGGAGCCATCTTTGGAATTGCTGTCGTCGCGGGTCGTACGGATCACGTCGACTCGGTCATTGGGCAGGATGAAACCACCCGCCGTGTTAGCGCCGCGATTATCGGTGGTGATGGCGACGGCGCGCTTGCCCTGGGGCAGGATCGCCGAGAGGAAGCCCGAATCGGCCTTCAGCAGCTTCTCGCGACGGATGGGCTCGGAGTTGTAGAGCTGGGCGCGCGCGATCTGGCCGACGAATTCGGCCTCGCCCTGGGGCATATCCTGGCGGCGGATCACCTCGGCGGGGAGACTCGCCAGCGGCCAGGCCAGCCACTTCAGATCGCTGGCAGCGAGCTTATTGCCGAGCGGCACGTCGGCAGCCGCCACCAGCACTTCGACAGTCGGCGCAGGCTCGTATTTCGTCACCGACGGCGAGGTGACCTTCGGCGGCCGGCCGATCAGCAACGCGGCGCCGAGGCCGGCGACGACTGCGACAGCGAGAATGATGATACGGGCAGGACTCATGGCACACGATCCTTGATCGGCATGCGCCGACCTCAACCGGATCGTGGTCCTCGAATCGTCAACTTATGGTTAACCGGAGGTATCTTTTTGCGCGGATCGGCCGCTTCGAACCGGGAATGGCGCCCTCAGCCGCCGATCGCCGCGCGCCAGATCGCGGTATCGGGAAGGACGACAAGCGCAGCGGCGGCGAGCGCGATGCCGTAAGGCACGCCCTGCTTGACGTCATGCAGGCGCTGCGCCCAGCCCCAATTGCTGGCGACAGCAGGCAGCGGCGAAGCGCGCAGCACGAGAATCGCCACGGTCAGAAGCCCGCCGCCAAGGGCGGTGATGAAAAGGTAGGGGAGCAATTGCTCGAAGCCGAGCCAGAGTGCCGTAACGGCAGCGAGCTTGGCATCGCCACCCCCGATCCAGCCGGCGGCGAACATGCCGAAGCAGGCGACGAGGACCGTCAATCCAGCGGCGAGATGCCAGCCTGAGGCGACCCATCCCAGATTGGTCACGGCAGCGCAGAGCCCGAACGCAGCAAGCAGCGACAGGCAAAGCCAGTTCGGGATCGTCATCGTCGTGAGGTCGCTGGCCGCTGCGTAGGCCATTGCGGCTGGAAAGACGACGAGAACAGCGATCATTGCAAGCGACATGACATCCGTCCGAAAGGCGCTTCAGGGAAGCCATAGGCTCCAACCGGTGACCGAAGCCTTACCGGCGGCGATGAAGCGGGGCTCGAGTTGGAAGATCTCGGCCGATCAGATCGTCTCAACCTGATCGGACCCAGCTTCAAGCAGAAACGCCTCGGACTATGCCGAGGCGTCTCATGTAGCGGCTTGCGCTCGGTCGTAATCTTACTGCAGGGCAGCGTTGATTTCGGTGAACCGGGCGATGAGGCTGTTGCCGACGGTCTGCCAGATGGTGATGCAGACGACGGCGATGAGCGACGCGATCAGGCCGTACTCGATGGCGGTGGCGCCCGACTCATCCTTGGCGAAGCGCGCGAACAGGTTCTTCATGGTAGTCTCCTTTGCACCACGTTTGACTGCTGCCTTCGCTCTAGGTGGCTTCGGTCAGCGACAGGAGAGACACTACGGTCCCCGCCTTGCTGATCAGTTAAAGCGACCCAATAATTCGCCGAATTTTACAGGTCTTCGCTCGATGGTTAATATGCTTTTAGCGCACTGCTGCAGTTAACACTTGGTGTAAGACTTTCGCCAGCCAAACTCTACACCCAGCAACAAATCGATACTGCCAAATATTACGCTGCGTTATGCAGGGCCCATTCGGCGCTCACCCGCTTGCTTCACTACGCAGCCGCAGGCTTCCAGGGCGGGAAGCGGCATCTTTCGCCAGCGAAAATCGCCATCTTAGGAAATGGTTCATCATTTTCGGCTTTGCTCGGCCTGATCGAAACCTTGAGGCGCGGGCGATGTCCATTGCGATGCCGGGATCGCGGCTCTCCAAATCTTTCCTGACGCTCGCCTGCGCCGGGCTCGCCACCGTCGGTGTGATGAGCCTCTTCGCCGATCACGCCCGCGCGCAAGCAAGACTCATCCCCGCGCCTGCGCCCGAAACGAGGAGCGATGTCGGCGAGGCGGTCCAGGTGGTGGTCGATCACGCCAAGGTGCTGCGCCTGCCCGAGAAGGCGCAGACGGTCATCGTCGGCAATCCGGCGATCGCTGATGTCACCGTCCAGCGCAACGGCGTGATGGTCGTCACCGGCAAGAGCTACGGCGTCACCAACCTGATCGCGCTCGATGCGACCGGCGCGCTGCTAGCGGAATCCACTGTGCGCGTCGGCGCCGCAACCGATTCGATCCTGACCGTCCAGCGGGGTCTCGAGCGCGAGAGCTATTCCTGTAACCCCGCCTGCCAGCCAAGCGCGCAGCTCGGCGATGGCAAGACCTTCTTTGAGAGCACCAGCGGCCAGAGCGGTGCCCGCAACGCCGCCGCGACCGGGGCCGAGAAGAAGTAGCTCTCCCCGCCCCGCTCGCAAACAGGTTCGTCAGATCGTCTGGTTGTAGGCGCCGACTTCCGGGTTCTCGCGCAGCACGCCGTCGATCGCCTTGAACATCTCGCGCATGCGCGCCTCCGAGACCGGGCTTTCGCAGACGACGACCAGCTCGGGCTTGTTCGAGGAGGCGCGGATCAGGCCCCAGGTGCCGTCCTCGTTGACGACGCGGACGCCGTTGACTGTGATGACGTCGACGATCGGCTGGCCGGCGATCTTGTCGCCCGCGGCCTGCATCGCCTGGATCCGCTTGGTGATCTTGTCGCTGACCCCGTACTTGACCTCGTCGGCGCATTTGGCCGCCATGGTCGGCGTGCCCCAGGTCTTCGGCACGGCGGCATAGAGCTCGGCCATCGACTTATCCGGATTGCGGTCGAGCATGTCGATCACCGCGATCGCGGTGACGACGCCGTCGTCATAGCCGCGGCCGACCGGCGCGTTGAAGAAGAAGTGGCCGGACTTCTCGAAGCCGGCGAGCGCGTTCAGATCGCGGACGCGGCGCTTGATGTAGGAGTGGCCGGTCTTCCAGTAGTCGGTCTTGACGCCGAGCCGCTGCAATTCGGGGTCGGTCGAGAACAGGCCGGTCGACTTGACGTCGACGACGAACTGCGCGCCCGGATTGAGCTTGCCGAGGTCGCGGGCCAGCATCACGCCGATCTTGTCGGCGAAAATCTCCTCGCCATGATTGTCGACGACGCCGCAGCGGTCGCCGTCACCATCGAAGCCGAGCGCGACGTCGGCGCCGTGCTGCTTCACGGCATCGGCCATGGCGTGCAGCATCTTCATGTCTTCGGGGTTCGGATTGTAGCGCGGGAAGGTGTGGTCGAGCTCGGCATCCATCGGGATGACTTCGCAGCCGAGCGCTTCCAGGATCTGCGGCGCGAAGGCACCTGCCGTGCCGTTGCCGCAGGCGGCGATGACCTTGAGCTTGCGGGTGATCTTCGGACGGCTGGTCAAATCGGCGATGTAGCGCGCCGGGAAATCGGGCACGAACTGATAGGAGCCGCCGCCGGGCAGGTCGAAATCGCCGGCAAGGACGATGTCCCGCAACTGCCCCATCTCGTCGGGGCCGAAGGTGACCGGGCGCTGGGCGCCCATCTTGATGCCGGTCCAGCCATTGTCGTTATGCGAGGCGGTGACCATGGCGACGCAGGGCACATCGAGCTCGAACTGAGCGAAATAGGCCATGGGCGACATGGCGAGGCCGATATCGTGGACCTTGCAGCCGGCCGCCATCAGGCCGGTGACCAGCGCCATCTTGATCGAGGAGGAGTAGCTGCGGAAGTCGTGGGCGGTGACGATCTCGGGCTTGACGCCCATGCGCCGAATCAGCGTGCCCAGCCCCATGCCGACGGCCTGGACGCCCATCAGGTTGAGCTCTTTCCCGAAGAACCAGCGTGCGTCGTATTCGCGGAAGCCGGTCGGCTTCACCATCGGCAGCGATTCGTAGTCGAAGGTATTGGGGAAGAGCTCGGGCAGGGGCTTCGGAAACATCGGGCCATCCATCTTCGAGGAGCGCCGGCTGTGAGGCCGGCGCGGAAACCATGCAGCTGACGCGTGCGGAACGGACAGGCCACAGGCTACATGAATGCAGCCTGAGCATGACAGGGCAAGGACGCAAGGCGGGCATAGCTCATCGGTATGAGGTTGGGAACCGACGGGCGGCGGTCAGCCGCGCAGGACCATCCGACCGCCCTGGACCTCATAGCCGCGCAGACGGCGCAGGAAGGAGGTGCCGAGCAGGCTGATCGACAGGGCGCCCGCCGGCAGTATGATCGCTTCGACATCGCGCACCGAGATGTCGCCAAGCCGCACCGCGCGCAACGTCGTCCTGGCGCCGCGCACGACGCCATTGGCCGTGCCGACGGCGACCGAATAGGCAGCACGATCCGGCCTGATCCCGAGCGCGCGGGCATCGGCATCGGTCAACACGACGAAGCTCGCGCCGGTATCGACCATCATCTTCACGCGGTAATTGTCGATCGACGGGTGGACGACATACTGGCCGTGATAGTCGGCATGCACCGCGAGCACGCGATCGGCATTCGCTGGCGCCCGTTCATTGGTGCCGGCAGCGGCGAGAGCCGGCGGCTTGCTGGCCATGCGATCGAGCGTGCCGGCAGAGCCAAGCGCGATCAATGCGGCAAGCCCGCCAAAGCCCAGGAACAAGACGGCTGGCCGCGCCATGATCGGCCTCTCCTTCGCACACTGCCGGCAAGGCTGCTGGCGAAGCTACTGACCAAGCGTAAATCCGTGTGCCGAAACGGCCTGCGGAGCGATCCCAAGCTTAACCAACGGTCAATCGAACCGCCGGCGTTCTACAGGAAGCTCGGTCTATAGAAAGCTTTTGCCGACCAGCGCCTCGACCGCCTCGCGCCGCGGCACACTCGGCTGCGCGCCCGCGACGGTGCAGGCGAGGGAGCCGGCGGCAAGCCCGCGCTGAAGCGCACCCGAGAAGCCGAAGCCGGCCTGCAGCGCCGCGGCGAAGGCGCCGACGAAACTGTCGCCGGCCGCAACGGTGTCGACCGCCTCGACCATGGGCGCCTCGAGGCGACGCCGGACGCCACCATGCCAGCCAACCGCGCCGGCCGCGCCGAGCGTGACGATGCAGGCAATGCCGCGCTCGCCGTCGATCCGCTGCGCAATGGCATCGGGCTCGGTCTCGGCCCAGCCGAGCGCGCCCGCGAGGATCAGAGCCTCGTGCTCGTTGACGATCAGGATATCGGTCAGCCCCAGCAAGGCCGGGTCGGGCTCGCCGGCCGGGGCGAGATTGAGGATCACCCGGCCGCCACCAGCCCGCATCGCCTGCGCGGCCCGCAGGCATTCGCTCTCCGGCACCTCGCGCTGGAGCAGCAGCAGGTCGCCCTCGCCGGGCTTCAGGGTTTCGACAGCATCGGCCCTGGCCAGCGCGTTGGCGCCGGCGGCGACGACGATCTGGTTGTGGCCGGCGGCATCGACGGCGATGAAGGCGGCGCCGGTCGGCGCCTCTACACCAGCGACATGGGCGAGATCGACGCCATCCTCGGCGAGCAGCCCGAGCGCGATCTCGGCAAAGCCGTCGCGGCCGACCGCCCCGACCATCGTCACCTGCGCGCCGGCACGACGGGCCGCCAGCGCCTGGTTGGCGCCCTTGCCGCCGGGATGCAGCGCATAGCCCGGGCCGAGCACGGTCTCGCCGGCACCGGGCAGGCGTTCGACCGGCGTGACCAGATCGACATTGAGCGAACCGAAGACGACGATCATGCCTGAAGGCCCCGCGCGAGGCGGGTCACACCGGCGACGAAGGCGTCCTCGGGCGTAGTCAGACCATGATCGAGGCCGGCGGCGGCGAGCGCCCGGCCGTAACTCCCGGCGAGCACGCCGTCCGCGACGAGATGCAGATTGTCGAGGCCACCAAATAAAGCGCGGGCGCCTTCGATTTCCTGCGCCACCAACAGGGCGGAGAGATAGGGGCCGACCGCACCGCCTTCCATGCGCCCGCCGAGAACATCGCTGCGCGCGTGGAAGGCCGCGTTGAGCAGGCCACCCGGCCGCTGCGCCGCGGCAAGCCCGCGCCGGGCGCCCTCGGCTGCATCGCCATCCTTCGGCTCACCCGCCAGGCGCGACAGGATCGAGTGCTCGCGCAGCAGGCCGTAGATTTCGCCGGTCATGAAGCTGGCGAAGCGGGTGATGCGGCCGCCCTCCACCTGCGCCCATTTCGAATGGGTGCCGGGCAGGCAGGCGACGCCGTCGGTCAGGCCGAGCCCGACGATCAGGGTCTCCTCGCCGCGCATCACGTCGAAAGCGCCCTCGTCGCAGGACAGGCCGGGCAGGATGGTCGCCCGCGTGCCGTCGTCGAGTGTCACGGCGAGGCCGGCGGCGGCGATCTCCTCCGGGCTCGCCGGGCAGGCGACATAAGGTGCCTCGACCCAGCCATTGCGGCTACCGACCATGCCGGCCAGCAGCACAGCTGCATCAGGCCGTGCCTGGCGGAATTCGCCGGCGATCCCGGCGAAGGCCGCCGGGAAGCCGCCCGGTGGCACCGACTGGATGCCGCGATCGGCAATGCGTTTGCCCAGCACCGTGCCATCCTCGCCGATCAGAAAGGCGCGGGCGCGCGTCGTGCCCCAGTCGAGCGCGATCAGGGGTTTGGACATGGCAGGCTCCGGCAGAATACGCGCATCGACACTTGTCCGGGTCGAGGCGCGACGAAAGGGCCGGGAATCTCCCCGGCCAGCGCAGCCCGGTCAAGCCCGGTCGGCCCTTGACGATGCGACCTGCGGGCGCAATCGAGGCGAGGGTGAACGAATGCCGCTCCGACTGTCGTGAAGGACACGATCATGCTGACCCTCTCGGCCTGCCGCTATACGGCCCGCATCGCCCCTGACGCCGGCGGAACGATCGCCGCACTCAACTGGCAAGGGCCGAACGGGAGGACACTGCCGCTGCTGCATGCGCCCGCCGACGTCGCGCCACAGACGCAGACGCCGAACAAGTTCGGGGCCTGGGCGATGCTGCCTTTTGCCAACCGCGCCTTCGACAGCCTGGTTGACGACGGCCATACCCGCTTCAACGTGCCGTCCAACAACCCAGCCGGGACGATCCACGGCTTCGGCTGGCAGTCGCCCTGGCAGGTAGACGAACAGTCCGCCGGCCATACCGTGCTGGTGCATCGCCGTACGGCCGGCCCGGATCCCTATCGCTACCTGGCGAAGCAGGAGATTCGGCTGGGCGAGGACGGTATGACCGTCGCATTGTCGCTGACCAACGAGGCCGACCAGGCCCTACCCTTCGGCATGGGCCTGCATCCCTGGTTTCCCTGCGCCGCCGACACGCGCCTCAGCATGACCGCGACCGGCGCACTGATCTTCGGCGACCAGTTCCGCGCCATCGGCACGCAAGCTTTTGGCGATGGCGGCCCCTATGCCGACGGCCCGGTCTTCGCCACCGGCACGGAGAGCGCCTGGAGCTTTCTCGGCTGGGACGGCATCGCCCGGATCGAGACGCCCTCGACCGGCCTCGCCATCACGCTGAGCGCGAGCGAGAACCTGCGCTGTCCGGTGGTCTGGGCTCCGGCCGGCGTCGACTTCCTCTGCGCCGAGCCGCAGAGCCATGCCGCCGGCGCTCCGAGCGAACGAATCGTGCGCGAGGTCTCGCCGCTCGCCCGGCTGCAACCGGGCGAGACATTGGCAGGCTGGGTACGGATCGCCGCAGAAGCGATCTAGCTCATTGTTTCAGCATCGGATTCTTTCGAAAAGTGGAATCCACTTTTCGGTCCGATGCTAGCGCCAGCCCGGTCCGGTCACGGGCTGGAAGCCGATCGCGCCAGCAGGAATTGCCGGCCTGAGCAGCATCTGCTCGCGGGCCTCGCCCCAGGCCGGCCCCTGGCGCTGCTGCTTGGCCGCGAGCACGGCCTTCTGCGTCGTGATCTTGGCCTTGGCGATCTTTTGCTTGGAGCCGGAAGAGGCCTTGGCGAAGCGCGAGAGATTGTCGGTCGCAGCGCCGTTCAGCGCGATGCGCGTATTGCCATAGCCGTGCTTCTTGACCAGCGCGAAGAGCTTGGCGGCGTTGGCCGGGTGCAGGCGGATGCAGCCATGCGAGGCCGGGCGCCCGAGCGCGCCGACGGCGGTGGTGCCGTGGATGGCGTAGCCGCCGCGGAAGAACACCGAATAGGGCATCGCCCCACCATATTTGCGCGAGTACCAGCTGCGCTCGAGCCGTGTCGGGCGATAGACGCCGTTGGGCGAGCGGAAGCCCTTACGGCCGGACGAGATCGCCCAGTTGTGGACCTCGCCGTCGCTGGTGGTGACACTCATGCGCTGGGCGGCGATGTCGACGCGGACATCGAGCTTGGCCTCAGCCGAGGCAAGGCCGGCGAACGATGCGCATAAAAAGGCGAGAATGCCGAGAAGGCGATACATGACGCGACTCCTGAACGACGCAACCTGAGGAATCGGCTCTTTGGTTGCTGTCGCCCGGGCGCGTGCGCCCATCATGCGAAGTCAGCCCCGGCCTTGCCGTAAAGGAATCCCGAGGGGCCGGCGCTTGTAAAGCTGAAACCGCTAAAATGGTTTCCAGTCGCGTCCTGTTGAAGCGACTGTCCTGCGCTAATCGAAGAACACGATCCAGGCGAGCAGCGCCGCGATCAGCCAGAGCGCCCAATTGCCCCAGCGGTTGCGCGCGGCCTCAGCCCGGCCGATCGCCTGGACACTGGCCTCGTCGAGCGAGAAGCCGTGGCGCGAAGCCTCTTCGAGCTGCCCGAGCACACGCTCGGCCCGGCCGACCGTCTCCGGCAGGTTGGCGAGGCTGCCGACAAGGGTGCGCACGCTGCGGCCGGCGTCCTCGATACGCCCGATCGGCCCGAGATTGCGCGTCAGCCAATCGCGCACCACCGGCTCGGCGGTGGTCCACATGTCCAGATGCGGATCGAGCGTACGGGCAACGCCCTCGACCACCACCATGGTCTTCTGCAGCATCACGAGCTCGGTGCGCGTCGCCATGTCGAACAGGCCGGTGATCTCGAACAGCAGCGTCAGCACCTTCGCCATCGAGATCTCGTCGGCGCGCCGGTCATGGATCGGCTCGCCGACGGCGCGGATCGCCTGGGCGAAATCATCGACCGAATGATGCGGCGGGACATAGCCAGCCTCGAAATGCACCTCGGCGACGCGGCGATAGTCGCGGGTGATGAAGCCGAACAGGATTTCGGCGAGGAAACGCCGCTCCTTGTGGCCGAGCCGGCCCATGATGCCGCCATCGACCGCGACGAGGCGCCCCTGCGCATCGACGAACAGATTTCCGGGATGCATGTCGGCATGGAAGAAGCCGTCGCGGATCGCGTGCTTCAGGAAGGACTGGATGACGTTGCGGCCGAGCGCGACCGTATCGTGCCCGGCGGCGCGCAGCGCCTCGACATCGGAGAGGCGGATGCCGTCGATCCATTCGTCGACCAGGATTTCGCGGGCGGTGAGCTGCCAATCCGGCACCGGCACGCGGAAATCGGCGTCTTCCTTGGTATTCTCGGCGAATTCTGAGAGGGCGGCCGCTTCCAGGCGCAGGTCCATCTCCATCGAGACCGAGCGCGCCAGCGTCTCGACGATGGCGACGAAGCGCAAGCGGCGGGCCTCGGGCGAGCGGCGCTCGGCGAGCTCGGCACCGAAACGCATCGCGGCGAGGTCGCGATGAAAACGGTCGCGGATGCCGGGCCTGAGGATCTTGACCGCGACCTCGCTGCCGTCCTTGCGGCGGGCACGATGAACCTGCGCGATCGAGGCGGCCGCGACCGGCTCGCCGAACTCGTCGAAGATCGCCTCGACCGGCTCGCCATGGGCAGCCTCGATCGCAGCGCGCGCTAGCGCCATCGGGAAGGGCGCCATCCGGTCCTGCAGCGCCGAGAGATCCTCGGCGATCTTCATGCCAACGACATCGGGCCGCGTCGCCAGGAACTGGCCGAACTTGACATAGGACGGGCCGAGCCGGGTCAGCGCCGCGGCGAGACGGGTCGCGGAGGAGCCGGCGCCGCGCCGCTCGATCAAACGGCCGAGCGCGATAAGGCCCCGCGCCGCCGGCGGCAGCACGGAAGGGTCGACCAAAGCGAGCGCACCCTCGCGCGCCAGCACGAAGCCGACCCGCGCCGAGCGGGCGAGATGGGCGAGAGCCGAGATCATGCGGTGGAAGCGTCCGTCACAGCTTCCAGCCGGAATGCAGCGCCACCACCCCGCCGGTCATCGGCGTGAAGCTGGCGCGGCGGAAGCCGGCCTCGGCGATCATGTTGGCGAAGACCTGCGGGCGCGGGAATTTGCGGATCGACTCGACGAGATACTGGTACGGTTCGGCCTCGCCCGTCACCATCCTGCCCATCGGCGGGATGACGTTGAAGGAATAGGCCTCGTAGACCTTGTCGAGGACAGGCACGTCGACATGGCTGAACTCGAGGCAGAGGAAGCGGCCACCGCGCTTCAGCACGCGATAGGCCTCGGCCAGCGCCTTCTCGATGCGCGGCACGTTCCTGATGCCGAAGGCGATCGTATAGGAGTCGAAGCTGCTGTCAGGCAGCGCCAGCTCCTCGGCATTGCCCTGGACGAAACGGATGCGGTCATCGCCCGGAAAGCGCTTCTGCGCCCGCTCGCGGCCGACGGCCAGCATCTCGGCGTTGATGTCGAGCACGGTGACGTCGGTCTGCGGCCCGCCCTCCTCCAGCACCTTGAAGGCGACGTCGCCGGTGCCGCCGGCCACGTCGAGATGGCGGAAGGCCCGGTCGCGCGGGACTTTCAGCGCGGTGAGCAGCGCCTCCTTCCAGGCACGGTGCAGCCCGGCCGACATCAGGTCGTTCATCAGGTCGTAGCGGCCGGCGACCTTGTGGAAGACGTCGTCGACCTTGGCCTGCTTCTCGCCGAGCGGCACGTTCTCGAAGCCGAAATGGGTGGTGTCGGAGGCTGCTGTCACGGTTGGGCCGCTCTTGTGTTCGGGTGAGGCGATGAATAGCGAAAGGCTGGGCCGTTGTCGCGGGCCCTCTCGACGCATGCTGAAGAGCCGCTGCCATGCCTGAACTTCCCGAGGTCGAAACCGTCCGGCGCGGGCTTGAGCCCGCCATGCTCGGCGAGCGCTTTGCCAGGATCGAGCAGAACCGGCCGAACTTACGCTTTCCGCTACCCGAGCGCTTTGCAGAGCGCCTGACCGGGCGGCGCATCGAGGCGCTGTCGCGGCGGGCGAAATACCTGATCGCCGATCTCGACGACGGGCAGGCGCTGGTCATGCATCTCGGCATGAGCGGGCGCTTCATCGTCGAAGCCCCCGGCACGAAGCCGACCGAGCCCGGCGCCTATTACAACGAGATCGGCCGGCATCTCGTCCACGACCATGTCGTCTTCCATCTCGGCTCGGGCGCGCGCGTCACCTATAACGACGTCCGCCGCTTCGGCTTCATGGATCTGCTGCCCCGCGCCGGGCTCGAAACCTCCAAGCATTTCGCCGGGATGGGCATCGAGCCCCTCGGCAACGAATTGTCGGGCGAGCTGCTGGCCAAACTGTTCTCCGGGAAGATTGCGCCCCTGAAGGCGGCGCTGCTCGACCAGCGCCTGATCGCTGGCCTCGGCAATATCTATGTCTGCGAGGCGCTGTTCCGCGCCGGATTGCACCCCGAGGCCGAGGCGGGCTCGCTGGCGACGCCGACCGGCAAGCCGCGCGAGAAAGCGCATCTGCTGGCTCAAATCATCCGCGATGTCCTGGAAGAGGCGGTCGCCGCTGGCGGCTCGACCTTGCGCGACTTCGCCCATGCCGATGGCTCGCTCGGCTATTTCCAGCACCGCTTCAAGGTCTATGACCGCGAGGGCGAGCCTTGCGTCACGCCGGGCTGCGGAAAGTTGGTCAAGCGGCTAGTACAGTCTGGGCGCTCCACCTTCTATTGCGAGAGCTGCCAGAAGCAGCGTTGATCGTCAGGCGTTCTCGATAAATCGCGCGAGGTTCTCCAGCGTCGAGCGCAAGCCGGCGTCGTGATCGGCCTTGCCGATCCCGGCCGGGACGTTCTCGCAGAGGATCGTCACCTCGGTGCCGTCGCGGACCGCCTTGAAGCGCCAGGTCATCGTCATCGTGCCGGCGAAGGCCGGATCGTCCGAGACGAAGCCGACTTCCCAGACGATGCGCTCGCCGGGATCGAGCGCGGTGAGGCGGCCCTCGACGATGTCGCTGTCGGCGCTGGCCTTGCCGGGCGCTCCCATGGGATCATCATAGGTCAGGATCATGCGGTAGCTGCCGCCGGGATGCGGCTCGAAGCGCTCGATCCTGGCCTGCATGCCCTTGGGCGGCAGCCATTTGGCCAACGCGGCGGGGTCGGCGAAGGCGTTGTAGATCGCGCCCGGCGAAGCCTTGATCAGCCGCGAGGCCGTGTCGGTTCTCGTCTCGGCGGGCATGACGGGCTCCTTATGCAAAGGCTAGTGAGATGAAACGCCCGAACCGGGCAGCATGTTTCCTCGCAGCAGGCCAGCGAACGCACAGCCCCATACAGCCTTGCGCCGGCGCGCATGGACTTGCCGCGGCGCCACCCGCTAAAGCTGCGGTGACAGGATCATCCGGGAGGCCGCCATGGCTTATGAGACCATTCTCGTCGAGGTGAAGGGCAAGGTCGGCGTCATCACGCTGAACCGGCCGCAGGCGCTGAACGCGCTGAACGTCCAGCTCATCGCCGACATCAACGCGGCCCTCGACGGTTTCGAGCGCGATGACGAGATCGGCTGCATCGTCATGACCGGCTCGGAGAAGGCCTTCGCCGCCGGCGCCGACATCAAGGCGATGCAGGAGCGTAGCTATCCCGGCACCTATCTCGACGACAAGTTCGCCGATTGGGACCGGATCGGCCAGCGCCGCAAGCCGATCATCGCGGCGGTCGCGGGCTTCGCCCTCGGCGGCGGCTGCGAGCTCGCGATGATGGCCGATTTCATCATCGCCGCCGACAACGCCAAGTTCGGCCAGCCCGAGATCAACCTCGCCGTCATCCCCGGCGCCGGCGGCACCCAACGCCTGACCCACGCGATCGGCAAGGCCAAGGCGATGGATCTTTGCCTCACCGGCCGCTTCATGGACGTCAACGAAGCCGAGCGTGCCGGGCTCGTCGCCCGCATCGTCCCGCTCGCCGACCTCATGACCGAGACGCTGAAGGCCGCCGAGCAGATCGCCTCGAAGTCTCTGCCCTCGCTGCTTTCCGCCAAGGAATCGGTCAACCGGGCCTTCGAGACGACGCTGGCCGAGGGCCTGCGCTTCGAGCGCCGCGTCTTCTCGGCGCTGTTCGGCACGCATGACCAGAAGGAAGGCATGGCGGCCTTCATCGAGAAGCGGAAGCCGGAGTTCAAGAACCGCTGAGTTCCGCAAGCCCCGGCGATCAACATCACGCATGGCTGGGGTCACGTTGTTTCACTTGAAAGGCCGGCGGCGCTGCTGGACCATGCGGGCTCGTCTTCAGAGCACGCAGGATTCGTCATGACCGCCGCAGCCCGCACTCTCGCCGACATCGCGCTGCCGAGCTATGCGGATGTCGAAGCGGCAGCGCAGCGCATCGCCGGCGTCGCCCATCGCACGCCGGCGCTGACCTCGCGCACGGCGAATGAGCGTACCGGCGCCAATCTCGTCTTCAAGGCCGAGAACCTGCAGCGCATGGGCGCTTTCAAGTTCCGCGGCGGCTATAACGCCATCGCGGCACTGACGCCCGAGCAGCGCAGGGCCGGCGTGCTGACCTATTCCTCCGGCAACCATGCCCAGGCAATCGCTTATGCCAGCAAATTGCTCGGCGCGCCGGCGACGATCATCATGCCGCTCGATGCGCCGGCGGCGAAGATCGCGGCGACGAAGGGCTATGGCGCCGAAGTCGTTCCTTACGACCGCTATACCCAGGACCGGCTCGCGCTGGGCAACCGGCTGGCGACAGAGCGCGGGCTGACGCTGATCCCGCCTTACGACCATCCCGAGGTGATCGCCGGCCAGGGCACGGCGACCAAGGAATTGATCGAGGACGCGGGCGAGCTCGATGTCTTGCTGGTCTGCCTCGGCGGCGGCGGCCTCCTCTCCGGGGCGCTGCTCGCGGCAAAGGCGCTCAATCCGGGCTGCAAGGTCTATGGCGTCGAGCCCGAGGCCGGCAATGACGGCCAGCAGTCGCTGCGCAAGGGCGAGATCGTCAAGATCGACGTGCCCAAGACCATCGCCGACGGCGCCCAGACGCCCTTCCTCGGCAACTATACCTTCCCGATCATCCGCGACCTGGTCGAGGACATCGTCACTGTCCCCGATGCCGCTCTCGTCGCGGCGATGCGCTTCTTCGCCGAGCGGATGAAGCTCGTGGTCGAGCCGACCGGCTGCCTCGCCGCCGCAGCCGCCTTCACCGGCGCGGTGCCGGTCGAGGGCAAGCGCGTCGGCGTCATCTTGAGTGGCGGCAATGTCGACCTCGCCAGCTTCGCGCGCTTCATCGGCGAGGGCGCATGAGCGAGATCGAGCCGATCCTCTCGCCAGCGGTGCCGGCACCGGCAGGGCATTATTCGCAGGCGGTGGCCTATAAGGACCTCGTCTTCGTCTCCGGCCAGCTCGCACCGCGGCCCGATGGCAGTCACACCGCCGGCGAGCCCTTCGCCGTGCAGGCGCGCCAGGCGCTCGACAATCTCCTCGCGGTGCTCGCCGCCGCCGGCTGCGGCCCGGCCGATGTGCTGAAAGTCACCGCCTATCTGGTCGGCGCCGCGCATTGGCCTGACTTCAACGCGATCTATGCCGAGGCCTTCGGGCCGCATAAACCGGCGCGCGCGGTCGTTCCCGTGCCGGAACTGCACCATGGCTATCTCATCGAGATCGAGGCCGTGGCGGTCCGCCGCAAGACGGATTGAAGGCGGCTACGATTCCGCCGTTGACGGCGGGCGCGGCAGGAACTATAGGGTCGGGCCTCGCGGCGGTCTTGCTCCGGCAGGACCGTCGCTCGCATTTTCACCTGAAGGTTCGTGGTCGTGCCAGCCGGCGATAGCCAGGCGCCCGCCGCGATGAGGACGAGGACAGACCATGGCCAACACGACTTCGGCCAAGAAGGCCACGCGCAAGATCGCGCGGCGTACCGAGGTTAACAAGGCGCGCCGCAGCCGCATGCGCACCTTCCTGCGCAAGGTCGAGGAGGCGATCGCCTCCGGCGACAAGGGCGCCGCCGCCGAGGCGCTGAAGGCCGCTCAGCCGGAGATCATGCGAGCCGCTCAGAAGGGCGTGGTTCACAAGAACACCGCTTCGCGCAAGGTTTCGCGCCTGGCTCATCGTGTAAGCACGCTCGCTTCCTGATCGCCGTTCAGCAGCGCGGTTTTTCACGCGATTTCCGACCCGGCCGAAAGGCCGGGTTTTTGTTTGCGCACCTGCTTGCGGAAAGCGCCCCGATGCTGCGGCGCAACACTCGCTGTCAACGACGATTCCGCAATCTTTCCACTGCTTTACCGACTTGACTCCGGTTCGGTTTTAGCGGTCGGAAATCGTCCCGAACGGGACTTTAGACCGCACAAAATTCCTCCATATTTTTCATCATCTTAGTGGGCAAAGCAATTCAGTTGAGGGAATCGTCGAGGCCCAAATGGGGCGGGGGACGGCCTGCAAAAAAAAGATTCGGAGCCGGCGCGAGACCCAGCCGGTAAAGAAAAGCTTAACTTCCCCAACTGATTGCGAGGCACCTGCCGGTAGGTCAAAGACCGGCCAAAATGCCCCTAAGCCACGAAGCCGGCTGAGGGGGATATTGCCCCCGTTCGAGACCGCCCTGTAAGGTCCTTTTCATCGGCGGGCGGACAGCGATGTCCTCCCGGCTCTCCACAGAATTGCTGACGGTTTCGGCTTACAACCAGGCGGGGTTGGAAGAATGTCTTTCTATGCTTTGAAGATTTAAACGTTTTGAAATGAGACGCGGCCGCGACTGATCATTTCAGAGCGCGCGGCACTACCCTGAAGAACGTTGGGATGACATCGCTTCGCGGCTTTCTGCCGACGGAGGGGGCAACGTTTTTCCTTACAAGGCAAACCAGCACAGCCAATCCCCGCAGAGCGGATGGTAATGTGCGCAACACCGAATGGGGCAATCGGAATGTTCGAGCGGATGGAGACTGGCACCTTGGCTGAAGCAACCACCACCACGGCGCTGACGGGACTTGTCCTGGGCGAGCCTGCGGGTGTTGCCGGGATCAAGGAATGCTGGGACAGGGTCCGCCGGCGACTGCGCGCCGAACTCGGCGAGGACGTCTTCTCGAGCTGGTTCGCCCGCGTCGAGATCGGCGCGATCATCGACGGCGTCGCCCATCTCACCGTGCCGACCCGCTTCCTGAAGAGCTGGCTCGAAGCCCACTACGCCGAGCGCCTGCGGGCACACTGCATGGCGGAACTCGATGCGCCCAACGGCGTCGCCCTCGCCGTGCGCCAGGTGGCGCGCGAAAGCGCCGAGCCCTGCCAGGACCTGTCGGGCCAGCGGGCTCGCCCGGTCCAAGCCCGCCCCGCCAGCCCGATGGCCGAGGTCGCGCCCGCCTCGGCGGCCGCCCAGCCGAGCGAGCGCGATCCCATGGACGCCTGCGGCACGCTGCTCGACCGGCGCATGACCTTCCAGAGCTTCGTCGTCGGCAAGTCGAACGCGCTCGCCTTCGCCGCGGCCGAGCGCATCTCGGCGGCTCCGGCCGGCGCGACGCCCTATAACCCGCTCTACCTCCATGCCGGGGTCGGCCTCGGCAAGACGCATCTGATCCAGGCGATCGCCCAGGATGCGCGCCAGCACGGCAAGCGCGTCGCCTATTTCACCGCCGACCGCTTCATGTACGGCTTCGTCGCCGCGCTGAAGTCGCAGACCGCGCTCGCCTTCAAGGAGAAGCTGCGCGGCATCGACCTCCTGATCGTCGACGACGTCCAGTTCATCCAGGGCCGCTCGATCCAGCAGGAGTTCGGCCACACGATCAACGCGCTGATCGACGCCGGCAAGCAGATCGTCGTCGCCGCCGACCGCCTCCCCGCCGATCTGGAAGCGCTCGACGAGCGCATTCGCTCGCGGCTCGCCGGCGGGCTCGCCGTCGAGATCGGCGAGCTCGACGAGGCGCTGCGCGCCAAGATCCTGACCACCCGCCTCGACGGGCTGAAGGCCGCCCATCCGAGCTTCCACGTCAATCCCGACGTGATCGCCTATGTCGCCAAGGTCGTCGCCACCAATGGCCGCGATCTCGACGGCGCCGCCAACCGCATCCTGGCCCATGCGACGCTGACCGGCGCGAGCGTGACGATGGAGACGGCGGAAGCAGCGATCCGCGATCTCGTCCGGACGCGCGAACCGCGCCGGGTCAAGATCGAGGACATCCAGAAGCTGGTCGCGACCCGCTACAATGTCAGCCGTGCCGACATCCTCTCGGAGCGCCGGACCGCGGCGGTGGTCAAGCCGCGCCAGATCGCGATGTACCTCGCCAAGGCGCTGACGCCACGCTCGCTGCCCGAGATCGGCCGCCGTTTCGGCGGGCGCGACCACACCACCGTGCTGCATGCGGTGCGCAAGATCGAGAAGGCAATCGGCGAGGACCGCCTCCTGCATGACGAGGTCGATCTCCTGAAGCGCATGCTGCAGGAGTGAGGCACCAACCTCCCTCGATGCGTTAACTGTGCAGGCCGGCTCGCGCGCCCTTGCGCGCGGCCCGGCCGTCCGGCAATGTCGCGGGCCACCTTTCTGCCTGCCGGCTCGCCGCGGGCGCCAGCATGCCAGAAGACGCCATGAAGGTTACGGTCGAACGCTCCACGCTCCTGAAGTCGCTCGGGCATGTCCATCGTGTCGTCGAGCGGCGCAACACGATCCCGATCCTGTCGAACCTGCTGCTGCGCGGCAGCGAGGACGGTCTGAAGCTGAAGGCGACCGACCTCGACATCGAGGTGGTCGAGACCGTGCCGGCCGACATCGTCGAGCCCGGCGCGACCACGGTTCCGGCCCACACCCTCTACGACATCGTCCGCAAGCTGCCCGACGGCTCGCAGGTCTCGCTCGAGACCACCGGCGAGACCGGCCAGATGGTGCTGCGCTCGGGCCGCTCGCGCTTCACCTTGCAGACACTGCCGGAAAGCGACTTCCCCGACATCACCGCCGGCGAGATGGCACATCGCTTCGTGCTGCCGGCCGGCGAGTTCAAGCGCCTGATCGACAAGACCCAGTTCGCGATATCGACCGAGGAGACGCGCTACTATCTCAACGGCATCTACCTGCACGCGATCGACGTCGATGGGCGCCCGGTGCTGCGCGCGGTCGCGACCGACGGCCACCGCCTCGCCCGCGTCGATACCGCAGCCCCGCAGGGCTCGCTCGGCATGCCCGGCGTGATCGTGCCGCGCAAGGCCGTCGCCGAGATCCAGAAGCTGCTGGAAGACGGCGAGAGCGAGGTCCAGGTCGAGCTCTCGGCCACCAAGATCCGCGTCGCCACCGCCGAGGTCGTGCTGACCTCGAAGCTGATCGACGGCACCTTCCCCGACTATCAGCGCGTCATCCCGTCGGGCAACGACAAGCTGCTCACCGTCGACCGGGGCGATTTCGCCGCGTCCGTCGACCGCGTCTCGACGATCTCGTCGGAACGCGGCCGCGCGGTGAAGCTCTCCATGGCCGACGGCCGGATGACGCTCTCGGTCACCAATCCCGATTCAGGTTCGGCGACCGAGGAGATCGAGGTCGACTACGATGCCGGCCCGCTCGATATCGGCTTCAACGCGCGCTATCTGATGGACATCGCCGCCCAGCTCGATGGCGACACGGCGCTGCTCAAGCTCGCCGATCCGGGCTCGCCGACGGTGATCCAGGACCGCGAAGGCGCTTCGGCCCTCTATGTGCTGATGCCGATGCGGGTCTGATCCCGCAAACGCGTCTTGAGAGCGTCTTGACCGCGGTCGCCCGCCTCACTCTGCAGAATTTCCGCTCCTATCCGGCCCTCGATCTGACGATCGAGGGCCGGCTCGTTGCGCTGTGCGGCGAGAACGGCGCCGGCAAGACGAATCTGCTCGAGGCGCTCTCCCTGTTTGCGCCCGGCCGCGGTCTCAGGCGCGCCGACCTCTCCGACATGGTGCGCCAGCCCGGCGATGGCGGCTTTGCCGTCTCGATCGGGCTCGCCGATGACGGGGCGCGGCTCGGGATCGGGCTGGAGCCGCCGGATGCCGAGGGAAAGCGGGCGCGGCTCGCCCGGATCGACGGTGCTTCGGCTGGCTCGGCCCTCGCCTTCAGCGACTATGTCCGGCTGGTCTGGCTGACGCCCGATCTCGACGGGCTGTTCCGCGGGGCCGCCGGGGATCGTCGACGTTTTCTCGACCGGCTCGTGCTGGCGGTCGATCCCGGCCATGGCACGCGCTCGAACGCGCTGGAAAAGGCGCTGCGCTCGCGCAACCGCATCCTCGACGAGAGCCCGCATCAGCAGCGCTGGCTCGACGCGGTCGAGCGCGAGATCGCCGAGCTCGGCGTCGCCGTGGCAGCCGCCCGGGCCGAGACGGTGGCGCGGCTCTCCGCCATCATCGCGCAGACGGCAGACGAGGCCTCACCCTTCCCGCAGGCCGACATCGCGCTGGAGGGCGAGATCGACGCGCTGGTCGCTACCCTGCCGGCGCTCGACGCCGAGGATCGCTACCGCGAGACGCTGCGCGAGATGCGCCCGCGCGACAAGGCGGCGGGGCGCACCCTCACCGGCCCGCAGGCCTCCGACCTTGCCGTCCGCCATGCCGCCAAAGACATCCCCGCGGGCCAGGGCTCGACCGGCGAGCAGAAGGCACTGCTGATCGGGCTCGTCCTCGCCCATGCCCGCCTCGTCGCGACGATGAGCGACCTGCCGCCGCTCGTCCTGCTCGACGAGGTCGCCGCCCATCTCGACCCGCGCCGGCGGGCCGCGCTCTACGCAACGCTGGCCGAGCTCGGCTGCCAGGTCTGGATGACCGGCGCCGACCCGGCCTTGTTCGGCGATCTTCCCGATGGCGCGCAGCGCTTCCTCGTCACGCCCGGCGAGGTCCGGCCCGCTCCCTGAGCCCGCTTCGCCCTGGTTGTAGCGTGAAAGCTGCTTAACCATTTGGTGCGACGCTCCCAGCGATGCACCCGTCGCAGCCATCCTTCACAGAGGCTGAAGCCGCGATCGCCAGCCGACTGCTGACGATTCTGGAGCCGCATTTCGACGTTTCCACCCGCAAGCTCTACGCCAAGACGTTCAGCCGCGATCTCGACCAGCTCGACGTCGCCTCCGACGAGCAAGTGAAATACCGCAAGCTGTTCAGGCTCGAACTCGACGAGCGCTATCGGCTGGCGAAACTGCGCATCGTCGGCCGCGCCAACAACCGCGACATCCTGCTCGCCGACTACCCGCAATTCTTCCTGGAGGACTTCTCGAACTTCCTCTCTGTCCTGGTCGCGCGTTGGAAGCGGCGCTGGGGACCGGTCGACGAAGCCTTGCGCGTGTTCTGCAAGCTGATGCTCACCGACATCTCGTTTTCGCTCGCCTGTTTCGACGACGCGCTCGAAAGCGATGTCGACGAGCGTCTCGGTGCGCTGGAACAGTCCTTTCGCAACGGCATCGGCGAGCGCATCTCGGCGATCGAGGCGAGCATGGGCGATGTCGCTGGCTTCTCCGGCCAGCTCTCGACCAAGGCCGGGGCGACCTTGTCGGCCTTGTCCGGCACGCAGGAGCGGCCTGAGCAGGTCGCCGCCTCCGTCGCCGAGATCGTCGCGGCGACACGGCAATGCGAGCTCGCCAGCGAGCGCATCTCCGAGGAGACGGCGGGTTCGAGCCGCGCCACCCAGGCGGCGAACGCCGAGTGCCATGCGATCAGCGACAGCGTCGCCCTGCTGCAGCAGGCGAGCGACCGGATCGGCAGCCTGGTCGATTTGATCCGCAGCCTCGCCGCCCAAACCAATCTGCTGGCGCTCAACGCCACCATCGAGGCCGCCCGCGCCGGCGAGGCGGGCAAAGGCTTCGCCGTGGTCGCGGCCGAGGTCAAATCGCTCGCCACGGCCACCAACAACGCGACGCAGACCATCCGCCAAGGCGTCGGCGAGGTTGTCGATGCCGGGCGCGCCATCGGCGAGGCAGTGCGCGGGCTCGGTCAGACCATGCAGACGCTGCAGGACAGCGCCGGCGTCGTCGCCGAGTCGGTCGCCGGGCAGGCCAGCCATATCCGCTCGATCGCCGAGCGGGCCGAAAGCTCCTCCTCCGGCGTCGACGCCATCGCGCATCATGCCGCGCTGGTCGAGGGGCTTGCTCGTGAGGCCGCTGCACTTGCCCGGCAGGTCGACGATCGCGTCCGGGCGACGTCGTCTCAATCGCTGGCGCTGGAGCAATCGATCGGCGATTTCCTCGGCTCAGTAGCGAAGGCACGCGCGGAGAAGCGCGGGCGGATCCGCCAGACCGGCTGATCCCTTCCATCACGCAAGGCGATGGGACAGCTCCGGCGCAGCCTGCTAGTTTGAGCGCACAAGCCGATATCAGGGAGCAGCGCTCGATGGATCTCGCCGGGCTTCTGGTTTTCGCCGGTGTCTATTTTCTCGCCGTCGCCTCGCCCGGGCCGGGCATCGCCGCGATCGTGGCGCGCTCGCTCTCGACCGGGTTCCGGCGGGCAGTACCCTTCGTCCTCGGCATCGCGGCCGGCGATCTGGTCTGGCTGACCTTCTCGGTGCTCGGCCTGTCCGTTCTGATGCAGAACTTCCACGGCCTGTTCCTGGTGATCAAGTATGCGGGCTGCGCCTACCTCATCTATCTCGCCTGGAAGCTCTGGACCGCGCCGGTGAAGAGCCTCGAAGACCAGCCGGCGATGCGCGGCGAGGGCATCCGCCTCTTCCTCGGCGGCGTCGCACTGACGCTCGGCAATCCCAAGGTGATGGTCTTCTTCGTCTCGATCCTGCCGCTGATCGTCGATCTGCAGGCGCTGACGCCGCTCGCCTTCGTCGAGGTCGCCGTGCTGACCATGCTGATCATCAACACCACCCTGCTCGGCTATGCCTATGCCGCCGACCGGGCGCGGCGGCTGGTCGCGAGCCCCACGACCTTGCGCCGGATCAACCGCGTCACCGGCGGCGTGATGGCCGGCGCCGCTGCGGCGATCGCGGCGCGTGGCTGAGATGGCGGACATGACAACAGATGCACGCGCCATTCGCCGCGAGGACTGGTCCGAGACCCCGGGGGAATGGCATGGCGAGGTCCAGGGCTTCGGCGGCGAGGTCTCGCTGATCTTCGTCCGGGCCGAGCCCGGCAAGGGTCCGCGGCTGCACAGCCACCCCTATCCCGAGACCTTCATCGTGCGCGCCGGGCGGGCGCTCTACACGATCGGCGACCGGGAGATCGAGGCTGGGCCAGGCGAGATCCTGGTCGTTCCGGCGGGCGTGCCGCACAAGTTCCGCAGCCTCGGGCCGGAGACGCTGGAATCGATCGACATCCACGCCAGCGAGCGCTTCGCCACCGACTGGCTGGAATAGGGGCCCACCGACCGATCCGTCATTGCGAGGAGCGAAAGCGACGAAGCAATCCAGGGGGCGGCAAAGCTCTACATCCCCCTGGGTTTGCTTCGCTGCGCTCGTAATGACGGAAAGCGGCGTGGTCATGGGTTCCGGGCTCGCGCCTGCGGCGCGCCCCGGAATGACGGTGCACTCAGCGCCCGCCGGCCGCCGCGATCAGCTTGGCGACCTCGCTCTGGCCGCGCTTGCGGGCATGCTGGAGCGGGCTGATGCCATCCTTATCGGCGAGATTGGGGTCGGCGCCAGCATCGAGCACGAGCTTCGCCACCTGCTGATGGCGCGGGCCGCCATCGCCGAGGATCACGATCTCCAGAAGGCAGGTCCAGCCGAGATTGTTGACGTGGTTCACGTCGATGCCTGATGTCAGCAGCAGCTTGGCCGTCTCGACATGGGCGCGCTCGCAGGCCGGGATCAGCGCGTTGCCGCCATAGCGGTTGCGGATGGTGAGGTCCGGCTTGAGCGGCAGCATCGCCGCGATGATCTCGCTGCGGCCGCTGGCGCCGGCAAGCAGCCAGGGCGTGTCCTGGTTGGCGGCCTGGGCATTGGGGCTCGCTCCCGCAGCGAGCAACGCCTTGGCCACGGCGACATGGTTGCCGGCGACGGCGAGCAGGAGCGGGGTCTGGTGCTGGCCGTCGCGCTGTTCGAGATCGGCGCCAGCCGCGATCAGACGGTTCACCGCGGCAAGGTCTCCACGCCCTGCAGCTTCGAGCATGCCGGTCTGTGCTTCGCTTGCTCCGCTCATCAGCAGAACTCCCGCCAGGATCGCGGCAGCCCGCTGCAGCCGCCTCATCGCCCGCTATCGAGCAGGCGCCCGACTACCTTGGCGGTGTAATCGACCATCGGCACGATCCGGGCGTAGTTGAGCCTGGTCGGACCGATGATGCCGACGACGCCGACGATGCGCTGACCGCCATCGCGGAAGGGCGCGGCGATGATCGAGGAGCCCGACATCGAGAATAGATTGTTCTCCGAGCCGATGAAGATGCGCACGCCGTCACCGGCCTCGGCGCGCGAGAGCAGGTCGATCAGTTCGGTCTGCGTCTCCAGATCGGCGAAAAGCAGGCGGATGCGCTCCAGATCCTCCTGCGCTTTGAGATCCTCGAGCAGATTGGCCTGGCCGCGTACGATCAGATGCCGGTCACTGGAGGGGCCGGAACTCGTGGCGATGCCCGTCTCGACCAGCCGGGCAGTCAATTCGTCAAGCTCGCGCTCCATCAGGGTGCGGCTATCGGCGATCTCGCGGCGGAGCTCGTCCAGCGTCTTGCCGACGATGCGGGCATTGAGGAAGTTGCCGGCCTCGACCAGCGCCGAAGCCGGCAGCCCGGCCGGCAGCGCCAGGATGCGGTTCTCGACCGTGCCGTCATCGGCGACGAGCACGGCGAGCGCCCGGCCGGCATCGAGCCTGACGAACTCGATATGGCGCAGGCGGGCATTGGCCTTCGTGGTGACGACGACGCCGGCCCCGCGCGACAGGCCCGACAGCAGGGCCGAAGCCTCGGTCAGCGTCTGGTCGAGCGAGCGATTGCTGGCGGCTGCCCTGATCTGCGCCTCGATGCGCGAGCGCTCGTCCGAGGTCAGGTTGCCGACCTCCATCATGCCGTCGACGAAGAAGCGCAGGCCCCGCTCGGTCGGCAGGCGCCCGGCCGAGGTGTGCGGCGCGTAGATCAGCCCGGCCATCTCCAGATCGGTCATGACATTGCGCACCGTCGCCGGCGACAGCGCGATCGGCAGCAGGCGCGCGATGTTGCGCGAGCCGACCGGCTCGCCGGTGGTCAGGTAACCGTCGACGATCTGGCGAAAAATCTCGCGCGAGCGCTGGTCGATCTCGACCAGGCCGCCGGGTATCTCCGGGCGCGTATGGGCGCTCATTCCGTGGCGAACAACCTCAACTCGGTGCCCTATTGTCCCCGGTGGGCGTGGCAGGATCAAGCCCCATGCCCTGCTCGCCTTGCCGCAGTCCTCCTAAGCGCCTACAAGCCGCGGACTCCGGAACACAGGATTGGCACGATGAGACCCTCGAAGCGCGCAGCCGACGAGATGCGCAAGGTCACGCTGGAACGCGGCGTGGTGCGCTATGCCGAAGGCTCGTGCATGGTCACCTTCGGCGAGACCAAGGTGCTCTGCGCCGCGACCGTCGAGGAAAAGGGTCCGCCCTGGCTGCGCGGCACCGGCAAGGGCTGGGTCACCGCCGAATATTCGATGCTGCCGCGCGCCACGCATGAGCGCACCCGCCGCGAGGTCACCTCGGGCAAGCCGTCCGGCCGCACGCAGGAGATCCAGCGCCTGGTCGGCCGCTCGCTTCGCGCCGTGGTCGACCTGACCGCGATCGGCGAGCGCCAGATCGTCGTCGACTGCGACGTGCTGCAGGCCGATGGCGGCACTCGCACTGCCTCGATCACGGGCGCCTGGGTCGCGCTGCACGACGCGCTGAAATGGATGGAGGGGCGCGGCATGCTGAAGGGCGCCAATCCGCTGAAGGACCATGTCGCGGCGATCTCCTGCGGCATCGTCGCCGGCAACCCGGTGATCGACCTCGACTATGTCGAGGATTCCGGCGCCCAGACCGACGCCAATTTCGTCATCACCGGCACAGGCGGCCTCGTCGAGGTGCAGGGCACGGCCGAGGGCGCGCCGTTCTCGGAGGAGGAACTCCTGGCCCTGCTCAAGCTCGCCAAGGGCGGCGTCGGCAAGCTCGTCGCGCTGCAGAAGGCGGCGGTGGCCTGACGCCATGAGCGAACCCCGCCGCCTCACCGGCAAGGTCGTGATCGCGACCCATAACCAGGGCAAATTGCGCGAGATGCGCGAGCTGATGGCGCCCTATGGGATCGAGCTCGTCTCGGCTGGAGAGCTCGGCTTGCCCGAACCTGTCGAGGACGGCCACATGTTCGCCGAGAACGCCGCGATCAAGGCGGTCGCGGCGGCGAATGCCTCCGGCCTGCCGGCGCTGGCGGATGATTCCGGTGTCTGCATCGACGCACTCGACGGCGCGCCCGGCCTGTTCTCGGCCAATTGGGCCGGGCCAGGCAAGGATTTCGCCCCGGCGCTGGCCCGTGTGCAGGCAGAGCTTGCAAAGCGCGGCGCGACCACGCCCGAGCAGCGCAAGGCGCATTTCGTCTCGGCTCTGGTGATCGCCTGGCCGGACGGTCATCAGGAACTGTTCGAGGGCCGGGTCTTCGGCACGATCGTCGAGGCTCCGCGCGGGACCTCGGGCTTCGGCTACGACCCGATCTTCCAGCCGGCCGGCCATGACAGGACCTTTGGCGAGATGACCCCCGAGCAGAAGCACGGCATCCCGCAGGACGGCTCGCCCGGCCTGTCGCACCGCGCCCGCGCCTTCCATGTGCTGGCGGCCGCCTGCCTGAGGAAGCCGGCTTGAGCCCTTCGGCCGCCCTTGCCGCGCGGCCCGGCATGCCGGCGCATCCGACCGCGGATGCCGGCTTCGCCGTCTATGTGCATTGGCCCTTCTGCCTGGCCAAATGCCCCTATTGCGACTTCAACTCCCATGTCCGGCACCAGCCGCCGGACCAGGCGCGGTACATCGCCGCCTTCCGCCGCGAGATTGCCCAGCGGGCTGAGCTCGCGCCGGGGCGAACGGTCTCCTCGATCTTCTTCGGCGGTGGCACGCCCTCGCTGATGGAAGGCGCGACCGTCGGCGCGATCCTCGATGCGATCGGCGAGCACTGGGCGGTCGACCCGAATTGCGAGGTCTCGCTGGAGGCCAACCCGACCAGCGTCGAGGCCGGGCGCTTCCGCGATTTCCGCGCCGCGGGCGTCAACCGCGTCTCGCTCGGCGTGCAGGCGCTGAACGATACCGATCTCAAGGCGCTCGGCCGGATGCATTCGGCGCAGGAGGCGCTCGATGCGGTCGCGATCGCCCGGCGCTATTTCGAGCGCTACTCCTTCGACCTGATCTATGCCCGCTCGCCGAACCAGACACCGGCGCTGTGGCAGGCAGAGCTCGAGCTGGCGATCAGCCACGCCGCGGAGCACCTCTCGCTCTACCAGCTCACCATCGAGCCCGGCACTGCCTTCGAGCAGCTATACAAGGCCGGCAAGCTCGCCATTCCCGATCCCGATGCGGGCGCGGCGCTGTACGAGCTGACGCAGGAGATCACGTCCAAGCACGGCCTGCCGGTCTATGAGATCTCCAACCATGCCCGGCCGGGCGCGGAATGCCGGCACAACCTGATCTACTGGCACTATGGCGAATATGCCGGCATCGGCCCGGGCGCCCATGGCCGGCTGGTGACGGCCGATGGCCGCTTTGCACAATCGACCGAGAAGCGTCCGGAAACCTGGCTGGAGCGGATCGAGGCCGGCGGCGATGCCCTGATCGAGAACGAGAAGCTCTCGGCCGAGGCGCAGGGCGACGAATATCTGCTGATGGGCCTGCGGCTCGTCGAAGGCATCGATCCCGACGTGTTCGAGGGGCTGGCCGGCCGCAAGCTCAACGGCAACCGGATCGGCAGCCTGGTCGCCGAGGGCTTCCTCGCCCGCAAGGCCAATGGCCGGCTCGCGGCGACGCCGGAAGGGGCGCTATTGCTCGACGCGCTCGTCGCCGACCTCGCAGCCTGACGTAAGATCGCTGTAGCGATCTCCGGACTCGGTATCATTAAACCGATTTAATCCGATGAGAAGCCCTGCTGAGGCACGGTTCGTCATGACCACACGGTAACCTTCCGCCACGTCACTGCCGCAATCGGCGCTCCCGATGGCCGGGTAAGAACGGCATAAGTTCAACCCAGGGAGGTCAGCGATGCAGCCAAGCACAATCGATGAATCACGTCCCGCATTGTCACGCCGCCGCCTGTTGCAGGTCGCCAGCGCGGGAGCACTTGCCGCCGCCGCCGATACGGCTCTGGCGCAGGCCCCTGCCGCTCGGCCAGGCCCGCCGAGCACGGTGACCACTCCGCCGCGCGACTTCAGCCGCAGCGGCGCGCCGACCACCTATTTCTGGGATCCGGACGTCATCGCGGTCGATCCCGCCTTCGAGGGCCTGGCCCAGCCCAACGCGCCGATCCAGCGGCTGTGGACCGGAGCGCTCTGGGCGGAAGGGCCGGCCTGGAACGCGCAGGGGCGCTATCTCGTCTGGAGCGACATTCCCAATAATCGGCAGCTGCGCTGGCTCGAGGACGATGGCCGCGTCAGCGTCTTCCGGACGCCCTCGGGCAACAGCAACGGCAACAGCTTCGACTTCCAGGGCAGGCAGCTCTCCTGCGAGCATCTCAACCGCCGCGTCGTCCGCTATGAGCTCGACGGCTCGGTGACGATCCTCGCCGACAAGTTCGACGGCAAGCGGCTGAACTCGCCGAACGACATCGTCCAGCATCCCGATGGCAGCTACTGGTTCACCGACCCACCCTATGGCGGCCAGCTCTATGAGGGCGCGCCCGATGCGGCCGGCGGGCCGAGCAATGCCAGCGGCAAGATCAACCCCCGCCTCGGCCAGCCGCCCGAGATCGGCTTCTTCAAGCGCGAATTGCCGACGAACTGCTATCGGATCGACCCGAGCGGCCGGGTCGACCTCGTCGTCACCGAGCAGCAGGTGCCCGATCCGAACGGCCTCTGCTTCTCGCCGGACTACAAGAAGCTCTATGTCGCCTCGACCGGCAAGGGCCCGGGCGACACCGGCCCCGGCGGCAAGGGCGACATCCATGTCTTCGACGTCGGCGCCGACAACAAGCTCTCGAACGGGAAGCTGTTCTCGGACTGCATGGTGGACGGGGTGAAATGCGGGCCGGATGGGTTGCGCTGCGACGTGCAGGGCAATCTCTGGGCCTCCAGCAATGCCGGCCGCGCCGTCGGCTATAGCGGCGTGCTCTGCTTCAACCCGGAAGGCAAGCTGATCGGCCGCATCCGCCTGCCGGAGGTCTGCGGCAATGTCTGCTTCGGCGGACCCAAGCGCAACCGCCTGTTCATGGCGGCGAGCCAGTCGCTCTATGCGCTCTATCTCGGCACGCAAGGCGCCGCCCCGGGCTGAGACGCGCCCGACTCAGCCTTCATCCTGCTCGGGCCGATCCTGCTGTTCAGTAGGGTCGGCCTCAACCTGCGGCTGCGGCTTCGGCTCCTGCCCGGCATAGAGCTTGGGCAGATGGGTCTCATACCAGGCCTTCAGCTCGGCCAAGGCCGGCTGCTCGAGGTTGCGGCGAAGGTAGGCCTCTATCCGCGGCAAATGCTTGAGATAGCCGGGCTTGCCGTCGCGGCGGTCGAGCCGGGCGAAGATGCCGGCGATCTTGGTGTTGCGCTGGGCGCCGAGGATTGCATAGGCGCGGGCGAAGCCCGCCAGATCGAAGCTCGGATCGGTGCCGCGCCGCGCCCCGGCATAGGCGGCGAGCAGGCGCAGTTCCAGCGCCGCCGGCACGTCGACGCGCGCGTCCTGGCCGAGCGAGACCAGGTCATAGGCGGGGTGGCCGAGCACCGAATCCTGGAAGTCGATCAGTCCGAGCCGGGCATGGCCGACGCGGTCGGCGAGCCAGAGCAGGTTCGGCGAGTGATAGTCGCGCAAGGTCCAGGTCGCCGGCGTCTCGAAAAGCTCGTCGAAGAGCTTGTCCCAGATGCGGCTGAACTCGGCCCGCGTGACCGCCGGCAAGGTGACGCCGGCGATATGCGGGGCATACCAGTCGAGAACCAGCTCGGTCTCGATGGCGAGCGCCTCGCGGTCATAGTCCGGCAGGACATGGTCGCGCGCCTCCGCGACCGGCAGGATCGTCGGCAGCGCATGCCGGTGCAATTCCGCGAGCAGGCGGGCCGCGGCCTCGTAGCGCTCCGGGATCGGGCCGTCCGAACCTACGACAGGCTCGGCGCCGAGATCCTCGATGATCAAGAGGCCGGTGACGAGGTCCTGCGCCAGGATCTCGGGCGCCGAGAGGCCGAGCGAGCGCAGGGCCTTGTCCATGGCGACGAAGGCGTCGACGGTCTCGGCGAGATGGGCGATGGCGCTGTAGGGCTTGCCCTGGCGGATCGCCGGCCCGTCCGGGCGCGGCGGGGAAATCATCAGGATAGCGGTCTCGCCGGACGGCCTGATCAAGCGCTCATAGGCACGGCTGGAGGCATCGCCGAGCATGAACTCGCGCTTCGCCTCGCTCCAGCCGGCTTCGTCGATCAGGCGACGCGCGCCGATTGCGAGTGCGAGCCGCTGACGCCAGAGCACGCCGCCCGAGAGCGTCGCGATCCGGCCCTGCTCGGGATTGTCGGGATCAACCTCCAGCACGATGTCGAGCCGCCGGCCCGCCGGCAGGCGGGTGCCGGCGCGGTCCGGCCATTCGACGATGGTGACGGCGAGATCGAGGTCCTCGATCAGGCCGATATCGTCGAGCTCGTCGGGGCTGCGGACGCGGTAGAGATCGGCATGCAGCAGCAGCCCGCGCGGGCTGTCATAGCTCTGTACCAGCGTGAAGGTCGGGCTCGGCGCCTCCAGCACCGCATCATCGGCGAGACGGCGCAGCATGGCGCGCGCCAGGAGCGACTTGCCGGCGCCGAGATGGCCGGAGAGCGCGACGATGTCACCGGTCTTGAGGATGTCGGCGATGTCCTCCGCCAGCCGCACGGTCGCGGCCTCGTTCGGCAGGATGACGGTATGCGTGCCCGCGCGCGCGGCTTCGTCACTCATTCAGCAGCGTCCGAGATGCGCATGCCCTCAGGCGGAAAAACGGCGGTGACACGCGTGCCCTGGCCCAGCGCCGAATCGAGCTCGACGCGGCCACCATGCAGTTCGACGATCGAGCGGACCATCGACAGGCCGAGCCCGACGCCGCGATGGCGCGATCCCAGCGAATGACTCTCGAAGCGGTCGAACACCTTTTCCTTGACCTCGTCCGGGATGCCGCGGCCCTCATCGGCGACCGTGATGCGGATCTCGCCGCCGAACCGGCCGGCGCTGACGCGGATGGTCTGGCCGGGCTGCGAGAAGCCGATTGCGTTCGAGAGCAGGTTGAACAGGATCTGGCGCAGGCGCTTAGGATCGGCGCGCAACGGCCCTGTCTGCGGGGCGATGTCGACCTGCAGCCTGAGCTTGCTGTCTGCGAGACGGTCCTGCAGCCCGGTCGCGGCCTGGGCGATGCTCTTGGCGACGTCGACCTCCTCGAGATCGAGAGCGAGCGCGCCATTGTCGATCGAGGCGAGGTCGAGAATGTCGTTGATGATGGCGAGCAGCGCGCCCGACGAGCGGACGATATGGCCGGCATAGTCGCGCTGCTTCTCGTTCAGCGCGCCGACCGTCTCCTCGCCGAGCAATTGCGCGAAGCCGATGATGTTGGTCAGCGGCGAGCGCAGTTCGTAGGAGACGTGGTGGACGAACTCCTCGCGCAGCCGCGAGACGCGTTCCAGGGCATCGTTGCGCTCGGTCAGCGCACGCTCGACGTTCACGCCGGCGGTGACGTCGGCGAAAGTGATCAGCGTCGCGCCGTCCGGAAGGGGCGCGGCGGTACAGTCGAGCACGGTGCCGTCGCGGCGCTCCATATGGCAGCGATAATCCTCGCGGGCATCGCGCACGCCGGCGACGGCGCTGCGGATTTCGGTCCAGACCGCGTCGTCCGGGAACAGCGGCCGGCTCAGGGCCACGACCTCGTCGATATGCGGCGCCGCGGCGGCGCGCTCCGGCGAGAGCTTCCAGAGCTGGGCGAAGGCCGGGTTGTAGAGCTTGAGGCGCCCATCGGAACCGAACACGGCTACACCTTCGCGCAATGAATCCAGCGTCTCGCGCTGGGTGCGCGAGAGCGCGTTGAAGCGCGATTCCAGGGTGAAGCGCTCGGTCTCGTCGTCGAAGAGATAGGTGACGCCGCCCTGCGGGTTCGGGCTGGCGACGACATGGACAGTGCGTCCGTCAGGCAGGTACCACCAGTCCTCGCTGGCGCGCGTCGCGGTATAGGCGGCGTGCACCTGCGCCTTCCAGGTCCGGTAGTCGCCAAGCTCTGGCAGGCGGCGCTCGGTGCGCAGCCGATCGAGGATCTCGCCATCACCGGGACTCGAATCGAGGAAGCCGGGATCGAGCGACCAGAGCGCCTCATAGCCGCTGTTGCGATAGACTAGGCGCTGTGAGCCGTCGAAGACGGCGACGCCGGTCTTCAGCCGATCGAGGGTGCGCACATGCGCGTCCATCTGGCGCTGCAGATCGGCGCGGACGGCCTCCAGCTCGCTCATATCGGTGGCGATGCCGGCATAGCCCGAGGGTGTCGGCGTCTCCATGACATCGACGATGCGGCGCTGGCCGGCCATCACGACGGGCGCGCGCAGCTGGAAGACGCGGCCGTCCCTGCGTGCCTTGGCGGCGGCCTCGCGCTCGCTGCGATCGAACAGGTCTAGCCCGGCCGTGACCGCCTGTTGGCTGTCCGACGCCTCGACGGCGCGGGCATAGGCGGCATTGACCCAGCTCAAGCGGCCATCGGTGCCACGCATCCAGACCGGCTGCGGCACGCCCGCTAGCAAGGTCGTGAGCGCGGCATGGTCGCTGGCGAGCTTGCCGAGCTCGTCCTCCAGCGCCAGCGCCCGGGCCCGCTCGCCGCCGACCTCGCGCAGGCGGATCACCGCGCGGCCGGCGACAGGCCGGCCTTCGGCGTCGACGAAACGTCCGGCCTTGGCCTTGAAGGTGAAGGCGAAGGCCTCTCCGCGCTCCTTGAGCGCCTCGGTCGCGAGTTCGAGGCGCTTCGCCTCGGCCGGCGGCGCCCAGGTGCCGTAGGCCAGTGCCGGGGCGGAGCCGCCGATGCCGAGGAAGCCGCTGTCGCCCTCGACCATCGGGCTCGCCTTGGGACCATCCCAGCTCAGCACGACCTGCCGGTCGCTCGCGAGCAGCGCGTTGAGCCGCTCCTGATGGCTGCGGGCCGCCTCCAGCCCGGCGGCGAGCTCGCCCTCGCGGCGCGTCCAGCGCGCGCGCTCGCGGACATAGAGGATCGAGGTGGTGGTGGCGAAGACGACGAGGCCGACGAAGATCAGCGAGAGGCCGCCGGCACTGAACCAGTCGGGCCGCAAGGGCAGCAGTATCTCGGCCTGGGCGAGAGCGGGAGCCGGCGCTGCGCCGGCAAGCCCCGGCAGGAGGAAGCGGACCGCTCCGTTCATCTCCCGCCCGACCTGCCTTGCGCGTCTCATTCTCGCATCCGTCCTGTTCCAGGCCCGTGACCTGGCCGCCATCGGCGGAATCCCATCAACGCGGCAGCCGGCCATGGCTCCTTGAAGGACCCACGCCCGCAACCCGCAAAGCCACCGCTGCACGAAACCGGACGCCATGTGCAAAGCCTGCCGGCAGCCCGAATCAGTGCCACTGTAATCACCGCAGGACTCCGGCAGGAAGTGCTTAATCGACAGTAAAGGCCGAATGGCGGCGACCACGCCGGGGGTTACTGCCGCAGCATCAACAAGTTGATGCCGGACCGCCAGGAGCATCTATTAGTGGTGTCCGCCAGGCTCGCTGATACCAGACGCGAAAAAGCCCGGCACGAGGCCGGGCTCCTTCAGGGTGAATGCGTATTCCGGAAGCAGGCTCCGGCAGCACTCGGTCGTTTCACGCCGCCGAAAACGGACGGCGAAAGCTCTCAGTAGCGATAGAGCTCCGGCTTGAACGGGCCGGTCTGCGCCACGCCGATATACTTCGCCTGGGCGTCGTTGAGCTTGGTCAGCTTGGCGCCGACCTTGGCGAGGTGCAGCGCCGCGACCTTCTCGTCGAGGTGCTTGGGCAGGGTGTAGACCTTGTTCTCGTACTTGGCGTGGTGGTTCCAGAGTTCGATCTGGGCCAGCGTCTGGTTCGAGAACGAGCAGGACATCACGAAGGACGGATGGCCGGTCGCGTTGCCGAGATTCACCAGGCGGCCTTCCGAGAGCAGGATGATGCGCTTGCCGTCGGGGAACTCGATCTCGTCGACCTGCGGCTTGACGTTGTCCCACTTGAAGTTCTTCAGGCCGGCGACCTGGATCTCCGAATCGAAGTGGCCGATATTGCAGACGATGGCGCGGTGCTTCATCGCGCGCATATGATCGACGGTGATGACGTCGAGATTGCCGGTCGCGGTGCAGAAGATGTCGGCGCGGGGGGCAGCATCCTCCATGGTGACGACCTCGTAGCCCTCCATCGCCGCCTGCAGCGCGCAGATCGGGTCGATCTCGGTGACGAGGACGCGGCAGCCGGCCTGGCGCAGCGAGGCGGCCGAGCCCTTGCCGACGTCGCCATAGCCGGCGACGACAGCGACCTTGCCCGACATCATCACGTCGGTGCCGCGGCGGATGGCGTCGACCAGCGACTCGCGGCAGCCATAGAGGTTGTCGAACTTCGACTTGGTGACGCTGTCGTTGACGTTGATCGCAGGGAAGGGCAGGCGGCTGGCCTTGGCGAGTTCGTAGAGGCGGTGCACGCCGGTGGTGGTCTCCTCGGAGACGCCCTTGATCGCGGCGCGGGTCTTGGCGAACCAGCCCGGATTGTCCTTGAGCTGGCGCTTGATCAGCTTGAAGAAGATCGTCTCTTCCTCATTGCCCGGCTTGTCGAGGAAGGCGGCATTGCCGGCCTCGGCCTCGGCGCCGAGGATGATCAGCATGGTGAGGTCGCCGCCATCGTCGAGGATCATGTTCGGCGTGCCGCCGTCGCCCCAGGTCGCGGTGCGCAGCACGTACTCCCAGTAATCCTCCAGGCTCTCGCCCTTGATGGCGAAGACCGGCGTGCCGGTGGCGGCGATCGCCGCGGCGGCGTGATCCTGGGTCGAGAAGATGTTGCAGGACGACCAGCGCACGTCGGCGCCAAGATCCTTCAGGGTCTCGATCAGCACGGCGGTCTGGATGGTCATGTGCAGGCAGCCGGCGATGCGGGCGCCCTTGAGCGGGGCCTTGCCCTTGTGCTCGGCGCGGATCGCCATCAGGCCCGGCATCTCGTCCTGGGCCATGTTGATTTCCTTGCGGCCGTAGTCCGCGAGGCTGATGTCCTTGACGACGTAATCCTTCGACACAGGGCGCTCCAATCGATCGTGCTTTGAATGATGGCGGGCTCTCTAGCAGGGCCGCGGCCAGAAGGCAATCAAAGATATAAAGATGTCTTTATATCCGCCGCAAACAGCGCGACACACCACCCTTCGGGGCCTCTCCTGCGGCCACCAGCGCCTCGCCTGAATCCGACGGATCGAGAGGCGCCCGATCATGAGCATCAGGAAAAAGCCGATCAGGGCCACGAGCGTGACGATGAGGTCGACAGAAGCGGACAGCGCTGAGACAGCGCTGCGCATTGCCGCCTTATTCGCCCTCGCCGAACCTGTCGGCGACGAGCGCGCCCAGCGCCTGCAGCGCGTCATTGGCGTCGGCGCCTTTGGCCACGACGGTGATGGTCGAGCCAATGCCGGCGCCCAGCGTCAGGATGCCCATGATCGAGGTCGCCCCGACCGTCTCACCGCAGCGGGAGACGGTGATGTCGGCGTCGAACTGGCTGGCGCATTGCACGAATTTCGCGGTGGCGCGGGCGTGCAGGCCCTTCTTGTTGATGATCTGGAACTCGCCATAAACGGCGCCGGCCGGAATCTCGACCTCGTTGCAGCCGCAATCCTCGTCGCCGATGTCCTCTTCGCGCATCTCTTGCACGGTGCCCCTCTCCTGGCCCCTCACTTGCCTGCGAGCACCCGGCTGGCGACGGTGATGTACTTCCGGCCTGCATCCTGCGCGCTACTGACAGCTTCGTCGAGGGTCTTCTCCTCGCGCACGCTGGCGAGCTTGATCAGCATCGGCAGGTTGATGCCGGCGACGACGTCGATCCGGCCCGGCTCCATCACGGAGATGGCGAGGTTGGAGGGCGTGCCGCCGAACATGTCGGTCAGGACGATGACGCCGCTGCCGTTCTCGACCTGCTCGACCGCCGCGATGATGTCGCGACGACGACCTTCCATGTCGTCATCGGGGGCGATGGCGATGGTGGCCAGGTTGGCTTGCGGGCCAACGACATGCTCGAGCGCGGCGCGGAATTCCGTCGCCAGGTGCCCATGCGTGACAAGCACGAGTCCGATCATTCAGTCCCACCGAAGAGCGCCCATCGGCGCCCGGACAAGGTCGCGGTTTATGCGGCAGGTGCGAAAGATAGGCAAGGCGCTTGTCTCGAACTCGTCGAAGGCAATTCAATCAGAGCCTGCAAAGAGCGCAAGCGCCGTCAGTATCAGACCTTCGTCGCCAGCCTTTGGGAGCAGGGTCAGCCGCGGCAAGGTGACGCCGGCGATGGTCTCGACCAGCGCTTCCGGCTCCGGCATGCGCTCGGGTTCGGCGCCGCAGTCGATCACCAGACGGATCACCACTGTCGCAAGATGGGGCTCGGGGGTCAGGCCGAGGCCCCGGCGCTCGATCATCCCCTCGATCGGCGGCACCGGCGCGGCGAGGAGGCGGCCGGCGCGGGCCGTGATCTCCGTGCGGTCGTCAGCGACCAGCCGGGCAAAATGCCCTCGCGATCGCGCCAGGCCGATCAACGCCAGCGCCAGGCTCGACTTGCCGGCGCCCGACGGGCCGCGGATCAGGATGCCGGCCTCGCCGACCACGACGGCGCTGGCATGCAGGCGAAACGGAGGCGTTGCGGTCATGCCGGCTGCACTGCGGCCGGCAGGCGCACGACGAAGCGGGCGCCGAGCCGCGTGTCCTCGCCCTCGGACTGCTCGGAGGCATAGCGGTTCTCGGCCCGGATCGTACCGCGATGGGCTTCGACGATCTGGCGCGAGATCGAGAGGCCGAGGCCGGAATTCTGGCCGAAGCCGCTCTCCGGCCGGTCGGTATAGAAGCGCTCGAAGATCCGCTCCAGCGCATGCGGCGGAATGCCGGGGCCGTCATCCTCGATGGTGATCAGCACGTCGCCGGCGACGCGCGAGAGCTTGACCCGGACCGGCTTGTCGGCCGGAGAGAAGGAGCGGGCGTTCTCGATCAGGTTGACGAAGACCTGGCCGAGGCGGGAATCATGGCCGACCACGCGGAAGGGATCGGCGCCCGGGCGCTGACCGGCGCGCCGGTCGACCGTGAGCTCGACGACGGGCTGGCCCTCGCGGCGGATCTGGTTCTGGACCGAGACCACCGCCTCGACGAGCTGGGCGACGTCGAGCGGAGCAGCATCATCACGGGCGAGCTCAGCATCGAGGCGCGAGGCGTCGGAGATATCGGTGATCAGGCGGTCGAGCCGCTTCACGTCGTGGCGGATCACCGCAAGCAGACGGCCCCGCGATTCCTCGCTCTTGGCCAGCGGCAAGGTCTCGACGGCGCTGCGCAGCGAGGTCAGGGGGTTCTTCAATTCATGGGCGACGTCGGCGGCGAAGCGCTCGATCGCCTCCATGCGATTGTAGAGCGCCTGGGTCATCTCGCGGAAGGAGCCGGAAAGGTGGCCGATCTCGTCATGGCGGCTGGAGAAGTCGGGAATCTCCTCGCGGGCCTTGACGCCGCGGCGGACGCGCTGGGCCGCGTCGGCGAGCTTGCGGATCGGCTCGGCGATGGTGCCAGCGAGCAGCACCGACAGGATGATCATCACGCCGCAGGCGACCACGAAGACCTGGAAGATGGCGTAGCGCTCGGAGGCGATCACCGCATCGATGTCGCCGCCTTGCGTCGAGAGCAGCAGCGCGCCGCGCACCGCCCGGAAGCGCTGCACCGGCACCGCCACCGAGACGATGGTCTCGCCGCGGGTGTTGACCCGCACGACGCTTGCCGGCGAGCCAGCCAGCGCCCGGGCGACCTCGGTGTAGGATTTGCCGTTGGCGTTGGCGAAATCGTCATAGGCCGGCACGTCGGCACGGCCGAGCCGGTTGCGGAACATATTCCAGGTGCGTTCGAACAGCGGCGGTTCGTCGCTCTCGCCGATGCGTGGCAGGTCGAGCCGGAGGATATCGCCGCGCGAATAGAGGTTGCGCGAATCGAGCGTCAGCATCCCGTCCTTGTCGTAGATGCGGGCACGCGTCTTGGTCGGCGTCACCAGCCGGCGCAGCAGCGGAGCGACCTTTTCCGGATTGATCGAGAAGTCGAGCGGGTCTTCGGCGATGGCGCCGCTCTCGCCGGCCTGCATCTGCAGGAGCTTGTCCGGGTCGATCGCGATCGTGTCGGTCTCGACCGTGGCCGAGGCGGCGATGGCGCCGGCGATGATCTCGCCCTGCGTCAGCAGGCTCTGCACCCGAGCCTCGATCAGGCCCTCGCGGAACTGGTTGAGGTAGAGGAAGCCGACGAGGAGGGCGACGAGGCCGGCGAGGTTGAGGACGACGATGCGCCGGGTCAGGCTCGACGCAGCCCGCCCCGAGACCGCACGCGCCAGACGCCGGCCGAACAAGGCGGCACGGCGGCGCAGCGTCAGCCCCGTCCGCGGCCCGCTTGGACGGGCCCCTTCCTGTTCGATCGTCGCCATGAGCGGCTCTTACCTTGTCCCGGCGCGCACGCAAACGCGGTTCTGAGCCGCGCCGGGCTGCTCCTCAGGTCTCCTTGAAGCGGTAACCGACGCCGTAGAGCGTCTCGATCATGTCGAACTCGACATCGACCTGGTTGAACTTCTTGCGCAGGCGCTTGATGTGGCTGTCGATGGTGCGGTCGTCGACATAGACCTCGTCGTCATAGGCCGCGTCCATCAGGGCGTTGCGGCTCTTGACCACACCCGGGCGCTGCGCCAGCGACTGCAGGATCAGGAATTCGGTGACGGTGAGCGTCACCGGCTCGCCCTTCCAGGTGCAGGTGTGACGCTCGGGGTCCATCCGCAGCAGGCCGCGCTCCAGCGCCTTGGCGTCCTCGGTGCGCGGCGCGGCGCTCGCGTCCTTGGCGCCGGCGCGGCGCAGGATCGCCTTGACGCGCTCGACCAGGAGGCGCTGCGAGAAGGGTTTGCGGATGAAATCGTCCGCGCCCATCTTCAGGCCGAAGAGCTCGTCGATCTCCTCGTCCTTCGAGGTCAGGAAGATCACCGGCAGGTCCGACTTCTGGCGCAGGCGGCGCAGCAGCTCCATCCCGTCCATGCGCGGCATCTTGATGTCGAAGATGGCGAGGTCGGGCGGGTTCTGCTTCAACCCGTCCAGGGCCGAGGCGCCGTCCGTGTAGGTCTGGATGCGATAGCCCTCGGCCTCCAATGCGATCGAAACCGAGGTCAGGATGTTGCGGTCGTCGTCGACCAGCGCAATGGTTGGCATAAGCTGTTCCGGCTCTTTGTTTCTTGGCGTTGCAATCAACAGGGTCCACTCTCGCGCGAGAACGGCCAAAGCGTGGCTGCAATCTAGCCAAGCCAAGGCGGTTTCGCTACGTCTGCCGTCGAAAACCCTTAAGACGGCGAAAAGTGCCATGGCGACCGATCCGATCAGGCCAACCGATGCCAGCGCGCGCGGGCTTGCGCGCGGCCTCCTGCGCAGCGCGCGCTCGGCTTCCCTGGCGACGCTGACGCCGGAGGGACACCCCTTCGCCAGCCTGACCAGCCTGGCGACCGATATCGACGGCACGCCGCTGATCCTGGTCTCCTCGCTCTCGGGCCATACCGGCAACCTCGTCGCCGATCCGCGCTGCTCGCTGCTGATCGCGCCGGGCGGCAAGGGCGATCCGCTCGCCCATGCCAGGATCACGCTGATCGCCACGGCCGAGAAAGTCGAGCGCGACAGCGATTTCGGCCTGCGCGTGCGCCGGCGCTTCCTGGCGCGCCAGCCGAAGGCCTCGCTCTATGTCGATTTTCCCGATTTCTCCTTCTTCGCACTGAAGCTCGCTCGCGCCAGCCTGAATGGCGGCTTCGGCCGGGCCTATGAGCTCGAGGCCGGCGACGTGCTCAGCGACTGCTCGCAGGCACAGGCACTGATCGAGGCGGAGGAAGGCGCGGTCGACCATATGAACGAGGACCATGCCGATGCGATCGGGCTCTACGCCACGGGGCTGCTCGGCGGCGAGGACGGCGCCTGGCGTCTCTCCGGCGTCGATCCAGATGGCGCCGACCTGATGCTCGGCGACAAGGCCCTGCGCCTGCCTTTCGACGAGCCGGTGACGACGCCGGACGCGCTTCGCAAGACCCTGGTCGCCCTCGCCGGCAAGGCCCGCGAAGCGGCCTGAGGGCGGCGATTCACCACAGCTGAATTTTTAAACGATTTAAAACCGCTCCGGCTATTCACGGGCCATTCGCGTGACTTGAGCCGAAGTCGTCATCCGCCTAAAGAGCCCTCACCGTACCGGCCCATCGCGGCCCATAGTGGGGTCCGCCCCCGCTCCAATCACGACGCCGGCTTTGTCAGGCGGCGGCTTCTCGGCAGGAGGAATTGCCAGTGGAGACCATCGGTCACGTCAACCCGGCCAGCGGCGCCGACACGTTCGGCTTTCGCGGGCTCAAGGCGGTCTACTGGAACTTCGAGGCGGCGCGCCTCTATGAGGAATCGCTCGCCCGCGGCGAATCCCAGCTTGCCCGCGGCGGCGCGCTCTGCGCCGATACCGGCACGCATACCGGCCGCTCGCCCAAGGACAAGTTCGTCGTCAAGGACGCGCTGACCGAGAAGACGGTCTGGTGGGAGAACAATGGCGCGATCTCCTCGGAGCAGTTCGAGACCCTGCTCGCCGATTTCATCACGCATGCCGAGGGCAAGGAGCTGTTCGCGCAGGACCTTTATGGCGGCGCCGATCCGGCCCATCGCGTCAAGGCGCGGGTCTTCACCGAGCTTGCCTGGCACTCGCTGTTCATCCGCAACCTGCTGATCCGGCCCGAGGCGAGCGAGATCGCGGCTTACGTGCCCGAGCTGACGATCGTCGATCTGCCGAGCTTCAAGGCCGATCCGAAGCGCCATGGCTGCCGCAGCGAGACGGTGATCGCGATCGACTTCTCCCGCAAGATCGTGCTGATCGGCGGCTCCGCCTATGCCGGCGAGATGAAGAAATCGGTCTTCACCTATCTGAACTACACGCTGCCGGCCAAGGGCGTGGTTCCCATGCACTGCTCGGCCAATGTCGGCTCCAAGGACGACCCGGCGATCTTCTTCGGCCTCTCCGGCACCGGCAAGACCACCCTCTCAGCCGATCCCGACCGCACCCTGATCGGCGATGACGAGCATGGCTGGTCGAAGGAGGGCATCTTCAATTTCGAGGGCGGCTGCTACGCCAAGACGATCCGCCTCTCGGCCGAGGCCGAGCCGCAGATCTATGCGGCCTCGCAGCGCTTCGGCACGGTGCTCGAGAACATCGTGATGGATCCGATCTCGCGCGAGGTCGATTTCGACAATGAGAGCAAGACCGAGAACACCCGCTCGGCCTATCCGCTCGACTTCATCCCGAACGCCTCACGCTCGGGCCGCGCCGGCACGCCGAAGAACATCGTGATGCTGACCGCCGACGCCTTCGGCGTGATGCCGCCGATCGCCAAGCTGACCCCGGCCGAGGCGATGTACCACTTCCTCTCCGGCTACACCGCCAAGGTCGCCGGCACCGAGCGCGGGCTCGTCGGCGTCCAGCCGGAGTTCTCGACCTGCTTCGGCTCGCCCTTCCTGCCGCGCCATCCGTCGGAGTATGCCAATCTGCTGCGCGACTTCATCGCCAAGCACCATGTCGATTGCTGGCTGGTCAACACCGGCTGGACCGGCGGCGGCTACGGCACCGGCCGGCGCATGCCGATCCGCGTCACCCGGCGCCTGCTGACGGCGGCGCTCGACGGCTCGCTGAACCGCGCCGATTTCCGCCGGGATCCCTATTTCGGGTTCGCCGTTCCCACTTCGGTGCCCGGCGTCGAGCCGCACATTCTCTATCCCGTCAAGACCTGGCAGGATAAGGCCGCCTTCGCCGATACCGCGAAGAAGCTGATCGGCATGTTCGCGGAGAACTTCGCCAAGTTCGAGCCCCATGTCGATGATGCCGTGAAGGCGGCCGCGCCGACGAGCTCGCTCGCCGCTTGAGCAGTCGACCCTCGGTCATGCTATGAGAGGCGGCGATGAGCCGCCTCTTTGTCGTTCTCCTGCAGATCCTGCTGACGCTTGTGCTCCTCGGCACGGCCGCCTGGGGCGTCGGGCTCCTGATTTTCCGCCTGCCTGGTGCGATCGGCATTGCCGCCGCGGTCGGCTTCGGCCTCGCCGCGCTCGCCGGCGCGATCGGCATCTGGAGCGGCGCGCCGCGCCTGCCGCTCGCCTTCGCGGTGCTGTTCGTCGGCCTGCTCGGCTGGTGGAGCAGCCTCAAGCCCTCGCATGAGCGGGACTGGATTCCCGAACTCGCCCGGCTTCCCGAGATCGCGCGCGAGGGTGACCGGCTCACGGTCGCCAATCTGCGCAATTTCCGCTGGCGCACCGAGGCCGACTACGATCAGCGCTGGGAAACGCGCAGCTACGACCTTACCAAGATCGAGGGCGCCGACCTCTACCTGTCCTACTGGTCGGGCGAGGCGATCGCCCATCTGCTCGTCAGCTTCACCTTCCGCGACTCGCCGCCGCTCACCTTCTCGATCGAGGTGCGGCGCGAAAAGGGCGAGGAATGGTCGTCGCTCGCCGGCTTCTTCCGGGTCTACGAGATGGCCTATGTCGCGACCGACGAGCGCGATGTCGTCGGCCTGCGAACTCATGCGCGCGGCGAGGATGTCCGGATGTTCCGCCTGCGCACCTCGCCCGAACAGGCGCGTGAGATCCTGCTGGCCTATGTCGCGGATGTGAACCGGCTGGCTGGCCAGCCGCGCTGGTACAACACGATCGCCACCAACTGCACGACGGTGGTCTATCGGCTCGTGCGCTCGGTGGCACCAGGATGGAGCTTCACGCCGCCACTCGATCCGCGCGTCATCCTGTCCGGCTATCTGCCAGGCTATCTGAAGGACATCGGCGCGGTCAGGCAGGACCTGCCGCTCGACGAACTCGTCCGGCGTGGGCGGATCAGCGAGCGGGCGAGGACGATATCGCTCGACAGCCCCGATTTCTCACGGCTGATCCGCGAGGGCGTGCCGAGCGCTCAGCCATAGCCGTGCAGGCTCCCGCCATGGCGCTTGAGCCAGGCTTCCGCCTCCTCGGTGCGCGGGCAGAGCTTGTGCGTCAGCGCCCAGAAGCGGTGCGAGTGGTTCATCTCCTTGAGATGGGCGACCTCATGGGCGGCGAGATAGTCCAGCACCAGCGCCGGGGCGAGAATCAACCGCCAGGAGAAGCTGAGATGCCCCTTCGAGGAGCATGAGCCCCAGCGGCTGGTGGTGTCGCGCAGCGTGATCTTGCGGGCGGGGATGCCGAGCACCGCTGTATGCGTGCGGACTGACCTTTCGAGATCGGCCAGGGCCTCGCGCCGCAGGAAATCCTTGACCCGGCGGGCGACATGGCCGGCCTCGCCGCTGACGGCGATGATCGGCTCGCCCTCGGCCGAGAGCGTGGCGCGGGTCAGTCCGCGCACCCTTGTCCAGTGCACGATGCGGTGCGGCACGCCGCGCAGCGGTACGACGGCGCCGGGCTCGAAGGGCACGCCCTGCGGACGCTTGGCCATGCGCGCCGCGATCCAGCCGCCATGCTTCTCGGCAAAGACGCGTCCGGTGGTGAAATCGACGCGCTCGGGCAGGGTCAGGGTGATCTCGCCGGTCGCCTGCGAGACGCGCAAGGTCAACCGGCGCGCCGTCGAGCGCCGCCTGACGGTGACCGGGTAGAGCGTGCCGGCATGGGCGACCTCGATCCGGTCGGGATCGGGCTGGCGCCTGAACAGGGAGAACCGCATCCCGGCGATTGTGCGGGATTCGCAGCGGAAGCGGAAGGGGTGGGCTTAGCTCAGCCCGCGACCTTCAGCGCCTTGCGGGCCGTCTCCGCGGTCTCGTTGCGGCGCTCCTTGGCGGCCTTCATGTCGAGGGAGAGCATGAAGTCGGCGATCCGCGGCGCGATTTCCGAGCGGAAGCGCGAGCCGTTGAAGACGCCATAATGGCCGACGCCCTTCTGCAGATACTCGACGCGCATATCGGCAGGGATGTTGACGCAGAGATCATGCGCCGCCTTGGTCTGACCGACACCTGAGATATCGTCGTTCTCGCCCTCGACCGTCATCAGAGCGACACCGCGGATCGCCTTGAGGTCGACCGGCTTGCCGCGATGCAGCATCTCGCCCTTGGGCAAAGCGTGCTTGACGAAGACGGTATCGACGGTCTGCAGGTAGAACTCGGCGGTCAGGTCCATCACCGCCATGTACTCGTCGTAGAAGTCGCGATGCTTCTCGACCGAATCGCCGTCACCTTCGATCAGGTGCTTGTACATGTCGTAATGCGCGGTGAGATGGCGGTCGAAATTCATCGCCATGAAGCCCGACAGCTGCATGAAGCCGGGATAGACCTCGCGGAAAGCCCCGAGATGCGGGAAGGGCACACGGGTGATGCAGTTGCGGCGGAACCAGTCGGTGCCGCGCTCCATGGCGAGCTGATTCACCGCGGTCGGCGAGCGGCGGGTATCGATCGGCCCGCCCATCAGCGTCATCGAGCGCGGCGAGGAGGGATCGCCCTCGGCCTCCATGCGCGCGATCGCGGCGAGCACCGGCACGGAAGGCTGGCAGACGGCCATGACATGGGTGTCAGGGCCGAGCTTGTGCAGCATGGCAATGACGTAGTCGATATAATCGTCGAGGTCGAAGCTGCCGGCCGCGAGCGGCACAAGGCGGGCATCGATCCAGTCGGTGATGTAGACCTCGTGATCGGGCAGCAGAGTCTCGACGGTGCCGCGCAGCAGCGTGGCGTAGTGGCCGGACATCGGCGCGACCAGCAGCACCTTGGGCTGCGGCTTGCGGCGGCCTTCGATCTTGCGGTCGAAATAGATCAGGTTGCAGAAGGGGCGCTGCCAGACGACCCGCTCCTCGACCGCCACCTTGACGCCATTCATCGTGGTGGTGTCGAGGCCGAAGGCTGGCTTGCCGTAGCGGCGCGTGGTGCGCTCGAACAATTCGCAGGAGGCGGCGACGGTGCGGCCGAACGGGGTATAGGTTAGCGGGTTCGCCGGGTTCTTGAAGGCGAGCTGCATGGCGTCGGACATGGCCCGCGCCGGGCTGACCATCATATGAACCGCCTCATAGGCGTGGTAGGCGAACGACATGGCGGCCCTTTCGCGCTTTCGCAGCGCCGCATCCCACGATGCAGTGCAACAGGGGAACGCAGCCTAAGTGGAATTTGTTCTGATTCAATCGTCCAAAGGGCTAAGATTTCCTTGTGATGCCGATTAGCCACAATTTCTTACTCCCAATTCGCCATGCGCTTTGCGAAGATTGCGCGCCGTGACGATCACCGACCTCGTTCCATCCGCTCCTCGAGGCACGCCGCGCCATTTGCGGCTCGACACGCTGGTGCGCCTGCGCTGGCTGGCGATCGCCGGGCAGAGCGCCGCCGTCGCCGGCGTGCATTTCGGGCTCGGCTTCTCGCTGCCCTTCGGCTGGTGCTTCCTCGCCATCGCGGTCTCGGCCTGGCTCAACATCGCCCTGCGCATCCGCTTCCCGCTCAGCCACCGCCTGGGCGAAGGCGCGGCAACCGCGCTGCTCGGCTTCGACATCCTGCAGCTCGCGGCGCTGCTCTATCTCACCGGCGGCCTGCAGAACCCGTTCGCGATCCTGTTCCTGGCGCCTGTGATGATCTCGGCGACAGCGCTGCCGCCACGGCACACACTGGCGCTCGGCCTGCTCGCCGCGGGGCTGGCGACGCTGCTCGTCTTCGTTCACTGGCCACTGCCCTGGGCCGGAAGCGACCGCCCGGTGCTGCCACCGCAGTATCAGGTCGGCAACTGGATCGCGCTTCTGCTCGGGCTCGGCTTTACCGGCATCTATGCCTGGCGCGTCGCCAAGGAGGCGCGCGATCTCTCGGAAGCGCTGGCCGCGACCGAACTGGTGCTGGCGCGCGAGCAGCATCTCTCGCAGCTCGACGGGCTCGCCGCAGCCGCCGCGCATGAGCTCGGCACGCCACTGGCGACGATCGCGCTCGTCGCCCGCGAACTCTCGCGGCTCGCCCCGGCCGAAGGCGAGATGGCGGAGGACATAACCCTGCTGGTCGAGCAGGTCCAACGCTGCCGCGGCATTTTGGGCAAGCTCGCCTCGCTGCAGGACGACGATGCCGGCCCGCTCGACCAGCTCTCGCTCAGCCTGCTGATCGAGGAGGCCGCCGGGCCGCAGCGGCCCTTCGGCGTCCCCTTCGAGATCGCGCTCGACGGCGACAAGCCCGAGCCGGTCTGCCGGCGCAATCCCGGCATGATTTACGGGCTCGGCAACATCGTCGACAATGCCGTCGATTTCGCCCGTTCCAAGGTGACGATCTCGGCGCAATGGACGGAGGGGGCGGTGATCCTGACCATCGCCGATGACGGGCCGGGCTTCCCGCCGGAGGTGCTGCTGCGGGCGGGTGATCCCTATCTCTCGCGCTCGCATGCCAAGGAATCGCGTGCCGGCGGCGGCCTGGGCCTCGGCCTGTTCATCGCCAAGACACTGCTCGAACGCAGCGGCGCGACGCTGGAATTCTCCAACCTGCCGCTGCCGGCAACCGGCGCCAGCATCCGCATCACCTGGCTGCGCTCGGTGTTCGAGCGCGATGACCGCCCGACCGGACCTTCAAATCCGGAGCTTTTGGCCCCATATGCGACAGAATGAGGCGTTGCGGCGTTTCAGCGCGTCGCGCAATCGATAGAACGGATGTTGAGCCGGGCGCTACCGCCAGGCAGGAGATGATGGCGATGGACACGGCGCCGACGATAGCTCAGGTCACCGACAGCGCAGGCAGGGACATGTCGCTCCTGCTCGTCGACGACGACAAGCCGTTCCTGAACCGTCTCGCCCGCGCCATGGAAGGACGCGGCTATTCGGTGCGGATCGCCGAGTCCGTGCAGGCCGGGATCGCGGCCGTCGAGGAGGCGGCGCCGGCCTATGCGGTGATCGATCTGCGTCTCGGCGACGGCAACGGGCTCGACGTGATCGCCCGCCTCAAGGAAAAGCGCCCGGATGCGCGCGGCGTCGTCCTGACCGGCTACGGCAATATCGCGACCGCCGTCAGCGCGGTGAAGCTCGGCGCCTATGACTTCCTGGCCAAGCCGGCCGATGCCGACGAGATCCATTCGGCCTTGGCCGCCGGACCGAATGCCCGGCCTGTGCCGCCGGAGAACCCGATGTCGGCTGACCGCGTCCGCTGGGAGCACATCCAGCGCGTCTATGAACTCTGCAGCCGCAATGTCTCCGAGACGGCACGCCGGCTCGGCATGCACCGGCGTACCTTGCAGCGCATTCTCGCCAAGCGCGCCCCACGATGAGCGGGGCTCCGCTCCCGGAGCGGATCACGGAAGAGCTGATCGCCGAACTGGTCGATACCTTCTATGGCCGCGTGCGCCAGGACCCGTTGATCGGCCCGATCTTCCTCGAAAAACTCGGCGACGATTGGGATGCTCATCTCGCCAAGCTCCGCGATTTCTGGTCGTCGGTGACGCTGATGAGCGGGCGCTATCGCGGCAAGCCCCAGCAGATCCACATGCCGCTCCCGCTCGATATGCAACATTTCGAGCGCTGGCTCGCCCTATTCGAGGCGACGGTCACCGAACTCTGCACCGGCCCGGCCCGGTTCCTGTTCATCGATCGTGCCCATCGCATCGCCGACAGCCTGCAGATCAGCCTGAACATCGGCCCGAAGGCGCTCGTCCTGCCGGAGCGCCGCACACCAGCTGAAGCGTAGCTGCTCAGCAGCGCAGCTTCGACAACCGCCAGCGATGGCTCAGCGAAGCGATGTCGGCGATCTTCCAGCGCTCGCCCGCGCGGACGAAATCATAGCGGATGTGATTGGGCTCGCCGAAATTCTGGAAACGGACGTCCACTGCGGCACGACTGTCGCCAGCCTTGGTCTCGATCCGCAGCGTGCGCGTGATCTCCTTGTCGTCGTAGTCCTGGCCGCTACTGGTAATGGCAAAATCGATGCAGAGGTTCTCGGTCCGGTCGTCGGCGGCAAACAGTTTGACGAGGCCTGGCTGGAAATACTGCGCCCGGCTGGCAGGTGAACGGAGCCGCGAGAACGAACTCTGTGTCAGACCGCCGGCGTAAATGCCGCGCACGATCGTCTCGGGCGTCTCGGCGAAAGCGGCTTCCCCGGCGAGAAAGATGACGATAGCGGTAAAAAGTCCAAGCTTGCGCATCATCCGAGCACCCACGGATTGGCCGGTCGAACGGGCTTCAATAGCCCACGCCTTACCATAGGTCATATGATCAGGCGCGGTAATCCGATCACGCTCAGGCCGGGCGCCGCTCTAGCCGAGCTCGGGATCCTCGATGCCGGCCAGCCGGCCCGCCGCCAGCCTGGCAAAAGCGATGGTCAGCATCTTGCGGCGCGCCGGCGCCAATTGATGGCGCGGCGGCTCGCGCAGCAATTCGCCGCCGAAGGCGTCGGCGACGATCAGCCCGACATCGTCGGGCAGGATCTCGAGCGGGAATTCCGGCGCGACGGCAAAGAGAAACCCGTCGCAATAATCGCGATAATCCGGCCATTTGCCGTCGACGCGGTAGTCCTCGATGCCCGATTTGACCTCGACCACCAGCAATTCGCCGGAGGGCGATAGCGCGACGATGTCGCCACGCCTGCCATTTGCGAAAGTCATCTCCTTGACGATGGCATAGCCGCGCGCCCGCAAATGGCGCGAGGCGCCGCGGCAGACGGCGCGGGTGATGTCCGGCCGCGCAGGCGGCGGATTGAGGGCGGAATCGGCGATGGCCATGCCCATCATGTTCTGCTTTTGTGCTCTCCGATGCAAGACCTGCTTGCAGTGAAAATCCGTACGGCTATGGTCCGCCCGCCTTGGAACGCTTTGCCCCCCTCCTGCTGATCGTGCTCGCCGCCGGCCTCGCCTTCGTGCTGTGCCTGGCTCTGCGGCCCCTGATGATGCGCTATGCGCTGGCGAGGCCGAATGCGCGCTCCAGCCACCGCACGCCGACGCCACAGGGCGGCGGCATCGCAGTGCTGGCTGGCGCCTTCCTGGCGCTGGGGCTTGCGGTGGTCGTTATTCCCATGGATGCGAGTGCCCGGCAGGGCCTCATCCTGGTCATGGCCGCCTCCGCGCTGCTCGCTGTGGTCGGCGCCTGGGACGATATCCGTCCGCTCTCGCCTGCCCTGCGCCTGCCGCTGCAATTCCTCTGCGTCGGCATCGTCGTGTTCTACGCCGCCCCGGATATACGCCTGCTGCCGGAGGCGCTGCCACTCTGGGCCGAGCGTGGCCTTGCCCTTATCGCCGGCGTCTGGTTCGTCAATCTCGTCAACTTCATCGACGGGATCGACTGGATCACCCTCGCCGGGCTGGCGCCGCTGGCCGGCGCGATCGCGCTCGCCGCTGGCCATGGCATCGTCGACCCTGCCACCGGCCTCCTCGCTGCGGCGCTGCTCGGCGGGCTGCTCGGCTTCGCGCCGTTCAACAAGCCGGTGGCACGGATATTCCTGGGGGATGTCGGCTCGCTGCCGCTCGGCCTGCTCGGCGCCTATCTGCTCTATCGCCTCGCTGGCACCGGCGCGCTGGCAGCGGCACTGATCCTGCCGCTCTATCACGTCATGGATTCGACGATCACGCTGCTGCGCCGTCTGGCGCGCGGTGAAAAAGTCTGGCAGGCGCACCGCTCGCATTTCTACCAGCAGGCAACCGATAACGGCTTCAAGGTCGTCGAGATCGTCACTGAGGTCGCCCTGCTCAATCTTGGCCTGATCGGGCTCGCAGCGCTCAGCATCGGTCGGCCGGCCTGGGCGCAACTCGCCTGCCTGCTGGCCGCGCTGGCGCTGACCGGCGCCATGCTCCGCCGCTTCTCGCGCAAACGGGCGCAACCGTGAGCGGCGAGCGCGTCCTGCTCACCGGCGCGACCGGCTTCGTCGGCCGCCATCTGCTGCATGATCTCGCCGCGCGTGGCTATCGCATGCAGACGGCAGGGCGGACCGCAAAGCCTGCCAGCCCTGATGTCGAGCATGTCGCGATCGGCGATCTCGGCACGTCGGTCGACTGGCTCCCCGTGCTCGAAGGCGTCGATCATATCGTGCACAGCGCTGGATTGGCCCATGCCGACAGCGAGATCCCCGAAGGGCGCTACCAGGCGGTCAACACGCAGGCGACATTGGCGCTGGCGCGGGCCGCACAGGCAGCGGGCGTCAGGCGCTTCGTCTTTCTGTCCTCGATCCGGGCGCAAAGCGGCCCCGTCAGCGACAAGCCGCTGAGCGAGGCCGACATACCGGCACCGACCGACGCCTATGGCCGCTCCAAGCTCGCCGCCGAACAGGGGCTGGCGGAGCTCGATCTCGACTGGATCGCGCTGCGGCCGGTGCTGGTCTACGGGCCGGGGGTGAAGGCCAATATGGCGGCGCTGCTGAAACTGGCGCGACTGCCCCTGCCGCTGCCGCTCGGCGGCCTCTCCGCAAAACGCTCGCTGCTCGCGATCGAGAATCTCGCGGAGGCGGTCGCCTTCGCACTCAGCGAAGCCTGCCCGGCGCGGCGCAGCCACATCGTTTCGGATCCGGAGCCCTTGTCCGTCGCCGACATGCTCGCCGCAATGCGGGCTGGCCTCGGACGCGGGCCGGGGCTGATCCCGATCCCATCATCTTTGCTGGCCCTCGCGGCGCGCATGGCTGGGCGTGGGGCCGCTTATGAGCGCATCGCCAACGGGCTCGTCGCCCCGCCCGCCGCCCTGCTCAGCGCTGGCTGGCGACCGCCTGTGGAGACGAAGGCTGCGCTGGCGCGACTGGCGGCGCGCCCGGCTGACGCCGGCTGAAATCGGGGATCGCCGCTTCGAGCACCGCCTCGGCGCCGAGCCTGTCCTGCGCCGCCAGCGCCCGCTCGAGTTCGTCGAGCCAGCCCCGCATGCGCGCGCGGCCGGCGAAGATCGGCTTGGCCGCCATGACGCCGTCAAGGCCGGTCTCGGCCATCGGCTCGTCCTTGGCGAAGAGGATCTCGTTCAGGCGTTCACCCGGCCGGACGCCGGTCACGGCGATCTCGATGTCGACGCCCGGCTCATATCCGGCGAGCCGGATCATCCGCTCGGCGAGATCGATGATCTTGAGCGGCTGGCCCATCTTCAGCACGTAGACGGCGGCACGATCCTCTTGCGTCTCGTGCTCGGGCGCATGCGAAGCCGAAGTCAGCACGAGGTCGCAGGCCTCGCGGATAGTCATGAAATAGCGGATCATCTCCGGGCTGGTCACGGTGACCGGCCCGCCGCGCTCGATCTGCGCCTTGAACTTCGGCACCACCGAGCCGACCGAGCCGAGCACATTGCCGAAACGGACCGCGACCAGGCGGGTGCCGCGGCCGGAAGCGAATTCGGCATCACGGGCCTGGGCGTACATCTCGGCGAAACGCTTGGTTGCGCCGAGCATCGAGACCGGCTCGATCGCCTTGTCGGTCGAGATCATCACGAAGATGCCGGCCCCGGCGGCGATCGCCGCCTCGATGGCAACGACCGAGCCGAAGATGTTGGTCTTGATGCCCTCGCCCCAATCGGCTTCGAGATAGGGCACATGCTTCAGCGCCGCGGCATGGATGACGATATCGGGCGCGAAGGCCTTGAACAGCGGGCCGAGGCGGGCTTCGTCGCGGACATCGGCGAGCGCGCCAGTGACCCGCATCGGCAGGTCCTGCGCCGCCAGCGCCTCGGTGACGTGGAACAGGGCCGGCTCGGAGTTCTCGACGATGAGGAGCTCCGCGGCACCGAAGGCGGCACAGCGCAAGCAGATCTCGGAGCCGATCGAGCCGCCGCCACCGGTGACGATGACGCGCTTGCCCTTGAGGAAGCCTTCCAGCCGCGCACGATCGATCTTGATCGAGGGGCGCACCAGGAGATCCTCGATCTCCAGCGGGGCCAGCTCGTTGCCGCGCAGGCCCTCGCCGAGCGTGTCGAGCCGCGAGATCGGGATGGCGAGCTTGCGCGTCCTGGCGAGCCATTTGTCGGGCTCTGCCTCGGGCGCCAGAGCGCTCGGCGTCGCGACGATGCGGCGGAACGGCTCCCCTTGCTCACCGGCATCGGCCGCAACCCTCTCCATCTCCGACAACAGGCCGAGCACCGGCACGCCTCGGATGGACTGACCGAGATCGTCCGGGCGCGGCGTCAGGATGCCAGCCGGGCGCATCTTGCCCATCGCGCCCGATTCCATGGCCCGGATCACCATCTCGATATCGACGCCGCGGCCGAGCAGCAGGGCCGGCAGGGTCGCCTCGCGCGCCGCCAGGTGCTTGGAGCGCGAGTATTTGAAATAGCGATAAGCGAGCCGCGGGCCACCGAGCAGCGCGATCTGCACCAGCCAGTAGAGGACCAGGGTGATCTTGCCGAAGAAGAAATAGCCGTAGAGGTTCGGCGCGACGAGCACGTAGTCGACGACCAGCAGGGTCAGCGTCAGCACCGTGACCGCCCGGACGATGTTCGAGAGGTCCGGCAGCGAGGCGAAGCGCCATTTCGAGCGGTAGAGCTGGAAGAACCAGTAGACCGCCCCGGCATAGGCGACGAAGACGGGCAGGATCCTCGGCAATTGCCGCATCCGCTCGTCGAACAGCCAGCCATCGAAGCGCACGGCGAAGACGAAGACGATCGCGAGCGCGGTCATCGCCAAATCATGGGCGATGACCGCGAACTTCTTGGCGCTCTGTTTGGAGAAATTCAGCATGCGCGGCGGGGTATCCCGCTCCGCCAGCGCCTTGTCAACGCAGGCCGGAGGTACCGGTCAGGCAGCAGAGCGGACGGCGCCCAGCCCGGCGAGGACGAAACCGATCATCTCATCGACGCTCGGACCAGGCAGTTCGGCGCACTGGCCGAGCAGAAGCGGATGATGGAAGCGCATCATCGCCATGCGTACGCAATGGGTCGCCGTGATCGGATCGCGGGCGGTGAACTCGCCCTTGGCGATGCCGTCGGCGACGACAGCGCGCAGGATCGCGTCATAGCGCTCGATATGGCCGCGGACGACATCCCAGCTCTCCTCCATCGCGCAGGCGACCATCTCGTGCAGGCGATGATTGTCGAGATAGCGGGCCGAGTTGATCCGACAGGTCGCCGCCAGGATGTCGCGCAGGCGCTCGGCGGCCGGGCGCTTCTCGGCGGCGATCGCGGCGACGGTCGCCTCGAGCTCGCTCATCGAACGCTCGGCGACGGCCTCGTTGATCGCCTTCTTGGAATCGAAGAAACGGTAGACATTCGCCGGACTCATGCGCAGCGACTTGGCGATATCGGCGACAGTGGTCTTCTGGTAGCCGATCTGGCGGAAGAACCGCTCGGCGACGTCAATGATGTCGTGTCGTGTATCGCGTTCTACTGTGCTCATGCCACAGCAACTTCCCGGTCTGATGACTTGTTCCCATAGGCCGTCTGCGGACGCCATCGTTGAGTATGACGAATTTCGTCAGTCGTCAACAAATTGATCGGCAAAGCTTTATTTGTGTCCTCCTGACAATTTTTCGCCGAAGGACGTCCGATGTCAGGAGCGCGACCGCGCCAGCTCCAGGAGCGTCGCAATGGCCAGATGGCGCTCCAGATGCTCGGCCAGCCGGTCGAGAGTCGCTTCGACCGCGGGCTCATAGGATTCCCCGACCGCAAGCGGTTCTCCCGCCAGCGTTTCAAGCCAGGCGCGGCGCAGCGGATCCGAGGTCAGGACACCATGGAGATAGGTCCCGACGACCTTTCCATCAGCACTGCGGGCCCCTTCTGGCTGGCCGCCGACGCTGAACGGCGCGCGCGCCCGATCAGGCCCGTCGCTGACGCCGAGATGAATCTCGTAGGCGCGGCCGGCCGTGCCGCTCGCGCGATGCTCGACCGCGACTTCCCTGACGGTCTTGTCAGGTATGAGTTCGGTTTCGATGTCGAGCAGGCCGAGGCCGGGGGCCACGCCTGCTGAACCTTCGAGGCCGAGCGGATCGCGCACGCTCCTGCCGAGCATCTGGTAGCCGCCACAGAGGCCGAGCACATGGCCGCCGCGGCGGCGATGGGCGAGGATGTCGATGTCCCAGCCCTCCTCCCGTAGCTTGGCGAGATCGCGCAGCGTCGTCTTCGAGCCCGGCAGGATCACCAGGGCGGCATCGCCCGGCAGGGCTGAGCCGGGGCCGACGAAGACGAGCTCGACGCCCGGCTCGAGCTTGAGCGGGTCAAGATCGTCGAAATTGGCGATGCCGGGCAGGACCGGGACTGCGACCTTCAGCATGCCATCGCGAGCCGGCGTGTCGCGCGCCAGGTCGAGCGCGTCCTCGGCCGGCAGCCGCGCGGCGTCGGCAAACCAGGGCACGACGCCGAGGCTCGGCCAGCCCGTGGCCTGCGTTATGGTGTCGAGCGCCGGCGTGAACAGACCGACATCGCCGCGAAAGCGATTGATGGCGAAGCCGCGGATCATTGCCCGATCCTCGGCGTCGAGCACGGCATGGCTGCCAACCAGGCTGGCGATCACGCCGCCACGATCGATATCGCCGACCAGCACGGCGGGGACGCCGGCCGCGCGGGCAAAGCCGAGATTGGCGATGTCGCGGGCGCGCAGATTGGTCTCGGCCGGCGAGCCCGCCCCCTCGACCAGGACGAGGTCGGCGCCCTCGCTCAGCCGTTCGAAGCTCTCCAGCACCTTGGGCAGAAAATCGCCGCGGCGGCTGAAATCGCCGGAGGCGAGATGGCCAGCGACGCGGCCCTGCAGGATGATCTGGCTGCCGCGCTCGCTCTCGGGCTTGAGCAGCACCGGGTTCATGTCGACATGCGGGGCGATCCGGGCAGCGCGCGCCTGCAACGCCTGCGCCCGGCCGATCTCGCCCTGCGCGGTCGCCGCGGCGTTGTTCGACATGTTCTGCGGCTTGAACGGGCGAACCTTCAGCCCGCGATCGGCGAAGAGGCGGCAGAGGCCGGCGACGAGCAGCGACTTGCCGACATTGGAGCCGGTGCCAAGCAACATTAGGGCAGGAGTTCGATGGGAGGGATGCATGGAGCCTGCCTAGCCCGCTTCCTGCCCCAGAAAAAGCTCACCGATCCACGTCAGCGTCCCACGGTTCCAAAGGGGCGAAGAAACCGTGGAAGTGCTGGCGTGAACCGGCTGTGGGGTAGAAGATACTGACTACTGACGAATGTCAATATTCATCACTCCGCAGAATCTGCCGCTTTTGGGGGGCGATGCGCGCAGGCGTTGCGCGTGCTATGGCCGGCATCCCGACCTCACCGACGCAAGTCAGCCGCGATGAATCCGATCTTCTCCGCCCTGCCGACCACCATCTTCGAAACCATGTCGCGGCTCGCGCGCGAGCACCAGGCCGTCAATCTCGGCCAGGGTTTTCCCGACGATCCCGGCCCGGAGGATGTCCGGCGCAAGGCGGCCGAGGCGGTGATCGACGGCTGGAACCAGTACCCGCCGATGATGGGCCTGCCGGAGCTGCGCCAGGCTACGGCCACGCATTTCCGCCATTGGCAGGGCCTCGCACTCGATCCCGAGACTGAGGTGATGGTCACCTCCGGCGCGACCGAGGCGATCGCCGGCGCGCTGATGGCGATCATCTCGCCCGGCGACGAGGTCGTGCTGTTCGAGCCGATGTACGACGCCTATCTGCCGCTGGTGCGGCGCGCCGGCGCCATCCCAAAGTTCGTGACGCTGACGCCGCCGGCCTTCGGGCTCAGCGAGGAGGCGCTGGCGAAGGCCTTCTCGCCGAAGACCAGGGCGGTGCTGTTCAACAACCCGCTCAACCCGACCGCGACCAATTTCAGCGAGGCCGATCTCGATCTCCTGGCCTCATTCTGCGTCCGGCACGATGCGGTCGCGATCTGCGACGATGTCTGGGAGCATGTCGTCTTCGACGGGCATCGCCATCAGCCACTGATGAGCCGGCCGGGCATGCGCGAGCGCACGGTCAAGATCTCCTCGGCCGGCAAGATCTTCTCTCTGACCGGCTGGAAGGTCGGCATGGTCATGGCCGCGCCGGAGCTGATGCGCGTGCTGGCCAAGGCGCACCAGTACATCACCTTCACCACGCCCCCGAACCTGCAGGCCGCCGTCGCCTACGGCCTCGGCAAGGACGACGGCTATTTCGAAGGGATGCGGGCCGATTTCCAGCGCTCGCGCGACCGCTTCGCCGGCGGCCTCAGCGCTCTCGGCTTCAGCGTGCTGCCGAGCGCCGGCACCTATTTCCTGAATGTCGACATCGGCCCGCTCGGCGAGAGCGACGATGTCGCCTTTTGCCAGCGGCTGGTCGCCGAGCACGGCGTCGCCGCGATTCCGGTCAGTGCCTTCTATGCCGAAGGGGCGGTGCGCAATGTCGTGCGCTTCTGCTTCGCCAAGCATGACGCAACGCTCGACAAGGCACTGGAACGGCTCGCCGCGCTGCGCATCAAGGGGTGATCAGCCCTTGCGAAACGCCTCGACCAGCGCCGCGGCCCGGAGCAGCTTCGGCTCGCGCCGCTTGGCCTCAGCCGCGAGGCCAAGACCGCGCAGCGTCTCGATCGCCATGACGAGCTCGGTGGCCGCCTTCTCGGCCTCGGTGCGCTCGCGGATGCGTTCGGCCAGCTGAAGCCGCGCCTCGGCGCGGTTGGCAGCACTCTCGGCCCAGAGCGAGGGCACGATCTCGCGGCGCCGAACCTCCAGCGCCGCATCGAAGGCGGCGATCGCCTCCTCCAGCACGACCGGCTCGCTGTAATAGATGGCGAGCCCGACGAGCGCGGCTCCGATCCGGTCCTGCACCTCGGCCCATTCGAGCGGAACGCTTTCGCGCGGCCGATCGTCGAGCACCAGCTTGAAGCAGTTCACCGCGGCTTCGAAGGCAGATACGCCGCTCGCGCGCTGGCCGAGCGCGACATGGGCCTTGCCGAGTTCCCATTGCAGCCGGCCCCATTCGCGCGGCATGTCGGCCCGCGTCATCCCCGAGAGCCCGGCGCGGAAGGCGGCGACCCCCTCCTCGAGCAGGCCGGCATCGTCCTCGACCTCGCCGAGACGGGCCAGCGCCTCGCCGAGCCTGGTCTGCACCGTCGTCCACAGACGCGGCGCCTTGGCTCGGGTCAGATCCTCAAGGGTGGTGCGGTAGATCTCGACCGCCTGACGCAGGAGCGCGCCGCCGCCGTCGAAATGCGACAAGCCGGTGAGCGAGCGCGCCAGCCGGAGCTGGGTTTCGGCCCAGGGCACGGTCTGGTCGAAATTGTCGAGCTTGCCGAGCAAGCCCCGCAATTGGCCGATCGAGGCGACGAAAGCCGACTTGTCGGCGAAATCGGCGCCGCGCCGGGCCAGCGCATCGGCCTGCATCCAGGCATAGGTGAGGCCGCTGCCAGCTTCAGCTGAATCGGCAATCAGCGCCGCCTCGGCATAACGCTCGGCGGCTTCGCCATAAGCTTTCGGATTGAGATGAAGCATCGCCACCGCTCCGCGATCGGCGCGGCCGGCGGCGGCGGCGAGCAGACGGTCCCGCGACAGCGCATCGGGGGCAGCCGCGCCGTTGAGATTGCGCTGCTCGGCCTGGGCAAGCAGCCGGTCGGCTTCGGCGAGCCGGCCATCGGCCAGGGCCCGCACCGTCTGGGCCTGCAGCCTGTCGCGCTCGGGATCGTTCCCCGACGGCTTCTCCAGCCGAGCCTGCAGGCTGCGGAAATCCCCGGCCCGGCGGGCGAGGTTGTTCTCGATGCGGGTGAAATCGGGCTTGCCGGAGGCCTCTCCCATCGAGGCGAGCACGCCGAGCAGCAGCGCGGGGGGAACGCCCTCGCGCTGCGAGACCCGGGCCAGGATGGTGGCGAGTTCCGGATTCACGTTTTCGAGCCCGCCACCCCTATGCGGCCGCGATCAGATCGCGGCGATGACCGCGATCTCGACGGTGTATTGCGGGCCGGCGAGCTTGGCCTCGACGGTGGCGCGGCCCGGCGTGTTGCCAGCCGAGACCCAGCCGTCCCAGACGGCGTTCATCTCGGCGAAGGTCGACATGTCCGAGAGCCAGATATTGACCATCAGCAACTTCGACTTGTCGGTGCCGGCCTCGGCGAGGAGCCCGTCGATGATCGAGAGGATGTCCTTGGTCTGCTCGCCGACGCTCTTGCCGGCTGCCGCGCCAGCGACCTGACCGGCGAGATAGACCGTGTTGCCATGCACGACGGCCTTCGACATGCGCGGGCCGGGGGCGATGCGCTTGATGCTCATGATCTGGTCTCCATCAGAAGGGGCCTCGCTGGTAGCCCGAGACCGGAATCCGCGCAAATGCTTATGCAGCAGCAGCCGCCCAGCCCGCCCAGAGCAAGGCATAGCGTGTCGCCTTGCCGATGAACACCAGCAGGATGAAGCGCAGCAGCGGATAGTTCAACGAGCCCGCGACGAAGGTCAGCGGATCGCCGCCGATCGGCAACCAGGCGAAGAGCAGCGAAGGCCAGCCGAAACGGGCGAACCAGCCCTGCGCCTTGGCGAAGCGGGCAGGATCGGGCCGCAATCGCGCCGGCAGCCGCTCGATGCCGCCTCTCGCGATCAGGCGGCCGAGCCACCAGTTGACGACCGAGCCCGCCGTATTGGCGAGCGAGGCGACGATGAAGAGCACGGTTGGATCGACCGATTTCGCCGCCAACAGGCCGACGAAGACGGCCTCCGACTGCGCCGGCAGCAAGGTCGCGGCAACGAAGGCGGCTCCGGCCATCAGGCCGAGGGAGGCAAGATCGAGCGGCATCAGTCCAGCATCGCGGCGAGCGCCTTGACGGTGTTGGCGTTGCGCAATGTGCCGATGCCGAGTTTCTTGGTCGTGAGGTGCGAGAGAAGCCTCGTCTCCTCCGGCTTACCGCCGAAGTCGATCCAGAGATCGCCGTCAGCGAGCGCGAGCGCAATGCCGGGCGCCGCGATTCCACGGAGCATGGCCAGGGCGTCCGGGCCGAGCGGCTCTCGCATGACGCGGATGCCGATATCGGCGCCCTTTCCTTCGGGGAAGGGGTTTTGGGCGGCGACCCGCCGCCACCCCTCGGCCGTGCGCAGGATGATGTCGACGCGCTTGCCGAAACGAGAGCTGAAAGCCGCTTCCAACCGCTCCTCGACCATCGCGAGCGGCGCATCGTCGGTCTCGAAGATCAGATTGCCGGTGGCGACCCAGGTGCGGGAATCGCGAAAGCCGAGCTCCGCCGCCATGGCCTTGAGATCCGCCATCAAAACACGCTTGCCGGGGCCGAGCACGATCGAGTGCAGCAGGGCGACATAAGTCGTCATCGCGGTCTTGGATCCGGCGCTCGCAGCCGCGCTACAGCCGCCGCAGCGCCACCTGCTGGATGCGGTGGCTCGCCCCCTTGGTCAGGATCAGGCTGGCGCGCTGGCGGGTCGGCACGATGTTCTCGCGCAGATTGGGCAGGTTGATGCCGGTCCAGAGCTTCTCAGCGATCGAGAGCGCCTCCTCCTCGCCGATCTCGGCATATTTGCGGAAGAAGGAGCGCGGATCGCGGAAGGCGGTCTGGCGCAGCGTCATGAAGCGGTTGACGTACCAGCGGTGCAGGTCGTTCTCGTCGGCGTCGAGATAGACCGAGAAGTCGAAGAAATCCGAGACGATCGGGGTGACCGTGCCATCCTTCGGCAGGCGGCTCGCCTGCAGCACGTTGAGCCCCTCGAGGATCAGGATGTCCGGCCGCTCGACCGTGACCTGCTCGCCGGGCACGACGTCGTAGACCAGATGCGAATAGACGGGTGCGCTGACGGCGCGCTTTCCGGCCTTCACATCCGAGAGGAAGCGCAGGATCGCGGCGCTGTCATAGCTTTCCGGGAAGCCCTTGCGCTGCATCAGGCCGCGGCGCTCGAGCTCGGCATTGGGCAAGAGGAAGCCGTCGGTGGTGACGAGCTCGACCTTGGGGGTGTTCGGCCAGCGCGAGAGCAGAGCCTGGAGCACGCGCGCGGTGGTCGACTTGCCGACGGCGACCGAGCCCGCGACGCCGATGACATAGGGCACCTTGACCTCGGCCTCGGCGATCAGGAAGCGCTGCGTCGCCTTGAACAGCCCTTGCGTGGCGGCGACGTAGAGCGAGAGCAGGCGCGAGAGCGGCAGGTAGATCGCGACGATCTCGTCGAGCGAGATCGGGTCGTTGATCGATTGCAGCCTGGTGAGGTCGTCGACCGAAAGCGTCAGCGGCGTGTCGGCACGCAGATGTGCCCATTCGTCACGCGAGAACGTGCGATAGGGCGAGACCAGATCAGGGGCGGATGGCGCCGCAAGCGGACGCTGGTCCATGATGCCCCCCGTCTTCCAGGCTTCGAGGTTCAACGCGACACTCGCCTCGATTTCTAACGGGGCCGCGCCGCTTTTTCGGCCAGGCCGGAGCGCGCGGTACGGGCCTCAAGCTGGCTCAAGACGTCCCGCAATGCAACATCGCGCGCCCTAAGCACGACCAAAAGATGATAAAGCAGATCGGCGCTCTCGGCGATCAGTTCGTCGCGATCGCCCTTCACGGCCGCGATCACGGCCTCGACCGCCTCCTCGCCTAGCTTCTTGGCGGCGCGTTCGGGACCGGCAGCCAAAAGCTTGGCCGTCCAGGATTCCTCCGGCGCGGCACTCGCCCGCTCGGCGACGATGCGTTCGAGATCGGCGAGGGTGAAGGCGCTCATCGCTCAATCCAGCCGCATCGCGAGGCCGGCAGCTGCCATGTGCGCCTTGGCCTGCGGGATGCTGTAGGTGCCGAAATGGAAGATCGAGGCGGCGAGCACCGCCGAGGCGTGACCGTCGCGGACACCGGCGACGAGGTCATCTAGGTCGCCGACACCACCCGAGGCGATCACCGGCACCGAAACCGCATCGGCGATGCGCTGGGTCAGGCCGATATCGTAGCCCGACTTGGTGCCGTCGCGATCCATCGAAGTCACCAGCAATTCGCCGGCGCCGAGCGAGACGACCTCGCGGGCGAAGGCGATGGCGTCGATGCCGGTGGCATTGCGCCCGCCATGGGTGAAGATCTCCCAGCGGCCGGGCGTGACCTGCTTGGCGTCGATGGCGACGACGATGCACTGGTCGCCGAATTTTTCCGCCGCTTCCTTGACGAAGGGGCGATTGGTCACGGCAGCGGTGTTGATTGCGACCTTGTCGGCGCCGGCCAGCAGCAAGGCGCGGATATCCTCGACCTTGCGCACGCCGCCGCCGACGGTCAGCGGCATGAAGCACGCCTCGGCCGTGCGGGTGACGACATCGAGCAGGGTGCCGCGAGCCTCATGGCTCGCGGTGATGTCGAGGAAGCAGAGCTCGTCGGCCCCGGCGGCGTCATAGGCCTTGGCGGCTTCGACGGGATCGCCGGCATCGACGAGATCGACGAATTTCACGCCCTTGACGACGCGGCCGTCCTTGACGTCGAGGCAGGGGATGATGCGGGTCTTCAGGGTCATCGGCGGGCCTGCCCGGGGCGAAGCGACAAAAGCGATCGAGCGCATATAGCGCTGCCGCCGCACTGCACGCAAACACAGCACGCATCGCCGGATTGATCGGCGTCACGATCCCTGCTCTCTTGCCCGCCACAAGCAAAACCGAGGGGATGTCCATGACGATCACATCGTCCTTCAAGGGCCTGAAACTGGCTGTGCTGACCGCCGCTGCCGGGCTCGGGCTGAGCGCAGCCGCGCTGGCGCAGGCTCCGGCCAGCCAGCTCGAGGCGATCCACAGCCGCGGCGCCCTGCAGGTCTGCACCACCGGCGACTACAAGCCGTTCACGCTGGCCAAGGACGGCAGCTACGAGGGCATCGACATCGAGCTCGCGAAATCGCTGGCGAAGGCCATCGGCGTCGAGGCCAAGTTCGTGCAGACGAAATGGGCCGACCTGATGAACGACTTCACCAGCGGCAAATGCGACATCGCCATGGGCGGTATCTCGGTGACGCTCGACCGGCAGAAGCGCGCCTTCTTCTCCGCGCCCTACCTGATCAACGGCAAGGCACCGATCGCGCGCTGCGCCGACGTCTCCAAGTTCCAGACGGTCGCCGACATCGACAAGCCGGAGACTCGGGTGATCGTCAATCCGGGTGGCACCAACGAACGCTTCGTGCGCGCCAATTTCAAGCAGGCCAAGATCGAGATCTTCCCCGACAATGTCACGATCTGGGACCAGATCCTCGCCGGCAAGGCCGACATCATGGTGGCCGAGTCGATCGAAACGAAGGTCCAGGAGAAGATCCGGCCGGGCTTGTGCGCCATCAACCCCGACTCGCCCCTGCAATATGGCGAGATGGGCTATCTGCTGCCGCGCGGCGACGTCGTCTTCAAGGCCTTCGTCGACCAGTGGCTGCATCTCGCCAAGGCGACCGGTGAGTTCGCCACGATCTACAATCAGTTCGTGCGCTGATCCCTCAAAGCCGGCTGCTCCGCGTTCACCCATCGTTTACGCTCACCGCAGCCGTAGCGATCGCAGACGGATTTGCACTGTCCCCTACCGTTGGGGAAGGCTAGCATCGACTCCGCAGACGAAGCCTGCGCCGCGCGCCGATCCCGGCTGCGCCTGAGCATGTCCTGCCCATGCGAGGATTGCGACGATGTGTGATTATTGTGTCTCGGCCGCCGGCAAGACCGGGCTTTCGCGCCGCGGACTGTTTGCAGCCGGCGCCGGCCTCGCCTTGGCCGGGATGCTGTCCACGCCCCTGCTGGCGCAGTCGGCCGCAGTCGGCCCCGACGAAGCGCTGAAGCGGCTGGTCGACGGCAATGGCCGCTATGTCGCGGGCAATCTGAACGAGCGCGACTTTTCAGCCGGGCGGGCGGCGCGGGCCGCCTCGCAGGCGCCCTTCGCCTCGATCGTGAGCTGCGCCGATTCCCGCATCGCGCCGGAACTCGCCTTCGACCAGGGGCCGGGCCAGCTCTTCGTCACCCGCGTCGCCGGCAATTTCGTCAATGCCGACGTGCTGGCGAGCCTCGAATTCGGCGCGCAGGTCCTGGGCTCCCAGCTCATCCTCGTGCTCGGCCATACCAGCTGCGGCGCGATCTCGGCGACCATCGACGTCGTTAAGAACAAGACCAAGCTACCGGGCCATCTGCCGTCGCTGACCAACGCGATCAGGCCGGCGGTGCTCGCGGCACAGAAGGAAGGGGCGGCCGATCTCTTGAAGGCGGCCACAATCGCCAATGTCAGGCTCAACGTCGCCAAGCTGAAGAAGGCGACGCCGATCCTGTCGCAGCGCCTCGCGCAGAAGCAGCTTGCCGTGGTCGGCGGCGTCTATGATCTCGCGACCGGCAAAGTCGAGCTGGTTTGAGCTGCGCCTGTCAGGGCAGCACGATCTCGCGCGCGGTGATCGCCGCGAGATCGTAAGGGCAGGTCTGAGGGAAGGTTTTGATGTCGAGCCCGGTCTCGGCCGCCGCCTCACGGCGCGCCCGGCCATAAGCACGCTCCAGTGCCTCGCCGAGCCGCGGCTTCAAGCCCGGATTGTCGGTGAGGACCTCGGCGAGCTCGCCGCGCTGCACCACGATCGAGACGACCCAGCTGCGGCTGCGCTTCTCCGGCTGTTGATCCCATTTCAACAGATGCAGCATCAGTACGCGCAACGCGCTGACCAGCGAATTGAACTCGGCGCGCCCCAAGGTATCGAGCTCCTCGGCAATGTTGGCGATATCGAGCTCGGCGAAGCGGCCAGCGCGCAACAAGGCAGCCTGGCGAAGTGCCCAGGAATAGAAATCCTGTTCATACTGCTGATCGGCCGGAGCCGATTGGGGTGGAACCTCGAAGACGCTCATCGCGTCATCATATCACGATCCGAACGGAGCGTCAGACTTCGGCAAGCCGCGCTAGCGCCGCGGCAGGATCGATCCGGCCGTCATAGAGCGCGCGGCCGGTGATCGCGCCTTCGAGGATCGCGGCATCGGGCGCGCAGAGCCGCTCGATATCGGCCATCGAGGCGAGGCCGCCCGAGGCGATCACCGGGATCGTCAGCGCATGGGCCAGCGCGATCGTGCCGTCCCAGTTGATACCCTCAAGCATGCCGTCGCGGGCGATGTCGGTGTAGACGATCGCGGCGACGCCGGCATCCTCGAAACGGCGACCAAGATCGTCGGCGGCCAAGGCCGAGGTCTCCGCCCAACCTTCCACAGCCACGAAACCGTCGCGCGCGTCGATGCCGACAGCGACCTTGCCCGGAAAGGCTTTCGCCGCCTCGCGGACGAAGCCGGGATCGCGCACCGCCGCCGTGCCGATGATGACGCGGGCGACGCCCTTGCCGAGCCAGCCCTCGACCGTCTTCATGTCGCGGATGCCGCCGCCAAGCTGCACCGGAAAGCGGACACGCTGCAGGATCGCCTCGACGGCGGCCGCGTTCATCGGCTTGCCGGCGAAGGCGCCGTCGAGATCGACGACGTGCAGCCACTGGAAGCCCTGCGTCTCGAAGGTCCCGGCCTGCGCGGCGGGATCGTTGTTGAAGATCGTCGCCTGGTCCATGTCGCCCTGTTTGAGGCGCACGCACCGGCCTTCCTTGAGGTCGATGGCGGGGAAGAGGATCACGGCGCCCACCTCAGGAAATTGCCGATCAGCTTGAGGCCGAGCTTCTGGCTCTTCTCAGGATGGAACTGCGTGCCGGCGATGTTGTCGCGCACGACGATCGCAGTGACCGGGCCGCCATAATCGGTCAGCGCCAGAACCTCCTGCGGCTTCGCCGCCGTCAGCGCATAGGAGTGGACGAAATAGGCGTGCCAGCCGGACGGGCCGGTCTCGATACCGGCGAGCAAAGGATGCTCGTCCTGCGGATGCAGCGTATTCCAGCCCATGTGCGGGATCTTCAGGGCGTCATCCTGCGGGCGGATCAGCGCGACGTCGCCGGCGATCCAGCCGAGGCCCTCGGTGGTGACGTATTCGAGCCCGCGGCTCGCCATCAATTGCATGCCGACGCAGATGCCGAGGAAGGGCCGGCCTTTGCCCCGGACTGTTTCCTCCAGCGCCTCGACCATGCCGGAGACGGCGTCGAGCCCGCGCCGGCAATCGGCGAAAGCGCCGACGCCGGGCAGCACGATCCGATCGGCGGCGCGGACCTCGGCGGGATCGCTGGTGACGCGGATGGTTGCGGCGATGCCGGATTCGGTGGCGGCGCGCTCGAAGGCCTTGGCGGCCGAGTGCAGATTGCCCGAGCCGTAATCGACGATGGTGACGGTCTGGCTCATCGCCCGTTCGCCTCGGGGAAGAGACCGATCACCGGCGCGGAGCTCGGCGCGAAGCGCGCGGGGGCCGGCGCCGCCTCGACGACGCGCGGCGGCGCACCGGCCGGCAAAGCCCGCTCGAAGAAGCGGCGCTCGGCGCTGGAGAGGTCCGGCGCCTCGATCACGTCGACCAATCGCCAACCCTTTCGCAGGAGCTTGCGCGCGATCAGGTTCTGGCCCTCGAAGCCGAGGAAGACCGCAAGCGCGGTATGCGACAGCATCACCGCGAGAAAGGAAAAGCCGATCTGGCGTTGCAGGTAGACCAGTCCGCCCCAGACCAGCGCATAGAGGATGAAGGCCAGCCAGAGCCGCTTGAACAGCAGCCAGACGCCGCCGAAGATCAGCGCCGAAAAGGTGAAGCTCTCGGGCAGGAGCCGGGCCTGCTCGACCTCCTCGCGCAGGCCGCCAGCGCCCGGCGGCGGAATCAGAGCCTGATAGAACGCCATGATCGTCGTCCCTTACAGTGCGCCCTTGGTCGAGGGCACGCGGCCGCCCTCGCGCGGATCGACCTCCAGCGCCTGACGCAGTGCCCGCGCCAGGCCCTTGAAGCAGCTCTCGGCGATATGGTGGGCATTGTCGCCATAGAGCGTCTCGACGTGCAGCGTGATGCCTGCGTTCATGGCGAAGGCCTGGAAGAACTCGCGCACCAGTTCGGTGTCGAAGGTACCGATCTTCTGCGCCTTGAACTCCGTCCGGAAGACCAGGAAGGGCCGGCCGGAGACATCGACCGCGACGCGGGTCAGCGTCTCGTCCATCGGCAGGTGGACGTCGGCATAGCGGCGGATGCCCTTCTTGTCGCCGAGCGCCTGCTTCAGGGCCTCGCCGAGCGCGATGCCGGCATCCTCGACGGAATGGTGGTCGTCGATATGGGTGTCGCCCTTCACCTTGACCGTGGTATCGATCAGCGAATGGCGCGCGAAGAGGTCGAGCATATGGTCGAAGAAGCCGACGCCGGTCGCAATCTCGGCCTTGCCCGTGCCGTCGAGCACGAGCTTGACCGCGATGTCGGTTTCGTTGGTCTTCCTGCTGACGCTAGCGGTTCGCATACGCGCACTCCATATCTTGGAGCGGCTATAGCCGACGAGGCGTGGCGCAGCTAGACAGCGAATCGGAAATGAATCATAAGTTTGAGTGGTTCGGGGGCTCGGGTTCGAACCGAGATCTCGTGGGTGGAGAGCCGACGCGTCATACCGGTTAGACTACCCCCGACCATTCTGAAGAGGGCGCTCGTTGCCGCGAGCGTCCTCTTTTTATTCATAGTTCAATTTCCAATATGGACTTTCATGGCTAATTATTCCCTGTTGCTTTAAACGAGACAATTGAGGCGATAAGGAAGTTCTATCAAATTTTTGGTCGTTTATCCTATTCAATTCCTCAAGAATCTGTAACGCCTCTGCTTTGCCATCCTTTTTAGAACTTAGAATACCAATTACTTGGGCCTTAATTGTATTATTATGCTTCCTTAGATAGTCAAGGGTAACCCTCGGAAGCTTTTTTCTGGTGCTATCGACCGCCGCAGGGCTCCTACCGCCCCCTGGCATCTGACGTCTTCTCAATTCTCGCATGGCTGCGAGCGCGCTCTCAGCCAAATTTATCTGCTCAAGAAGCTCCCCAAGCTCAATTTCCAACGCTTGCCGGCGTGTTTTCAGCCGGTCGAGCTGGGCGCTTAGGGAAGCCACCGGATCAGTCATGCCTTCTTATAACTCCGCGCAAGGCTCTCGTCAAGACTCCATTAACTACGGCTCTGATTCTTGGTTAACGACTCCATTTCGACTGGCACGCTTGGAAGACGAGCCGTTCGAGCATAAGTGGGCGAAAGCGAGGTAGTTGATGATAACCGAAAACCAGACTCCCGTGATGCACGCGACCACCATCCTGATGGTGCGCAAGGGCGGCCGGGTCGTGATTGGCGGCGACGGCCAGGTTTCGCTCGGCCCGACGATCATGAAGGGCAATGCCAAGAAGGTGCGCCGCCTCGCCAAGGGTGCGGTGATCGCGGGCTTCGCCGGCGCGACCGCCGACGCCTTCACCCTGTTCGAGCGGCTGGAGGCCAAGCTGGAGCAGTTTCCGACGCAATTGCTGCGCGCCTGCGTCGAGCTCGCCAAGGACTGGCGCACCGACCGCTATCTGCGCCGGCTGGAAGCGATGCTGCTCGTCGCCGACAAGGAGGTCTCGCTGCTGATCTCCGGCACCGGCGACGTGCTCGAGCCCGAGCCCTCCGAGCACGGCTCGGTGATGGCGATCGGCTCCGGCGGCAATTATGCGCTCGCCGCGGCGAGAGCTCTGGTCGACGGCGAGGCCGATGCCGAGGTCATCGTGCGCAAGGCGATGAAGATCGCCGGCGACATCTGCGTCTACACCAACCATTCCCTCGTCATCGAAAGCCTGGAGAACGCATGAATTTCGTCGCCGACGGCTACGCCTTCGCCCCCGCGACGCCTGACGATTTCCCGATGCTGGCGCGCTGGCTCGAACAGGACCATGTCCGGCGCTGGTGGGGCGACCCCGACGAGGAACTCGCCGAGATCGCGCGCATCCTCGGCGACCCCAGCATGGAGGCGCTGATCGTCAGCCATGACGGGCGGCCCTTTGCCCATCAGCAGAGCTGGGATCCCGCGCTCTGGCCGGACTATCCGCTGCAGGATCAGCCGGTGGGCACGCGCGGCATCGACCAGTTCATCGGCGAGGCCGGCATGCTCGGCCAAGGCCATGGCACGCGTTTCATCGGTGCCTTCACCCGGCACCTGCTGGCGCAAGGCGCGCCGCGAGTGGTGATCGATCCCGATCCGGAGAATCTCGCCGCGATCCGCGCCTATGAGAAGGCGGGCTTTACGCCCCTAGACATCCGCGAGACCGGCGACGGCCCCGCGCTGATCATGTTCCAGGAAACTGTTTGATGACGTCGTTTTCCCCCCGCGAGATCGTCTCCGAGCTCGACCGCTTCATCGTCGGTCAGAAGGACGCCAAGCGTGCGGTCGCGATCGCGCTGCGCAATCGCTGGCGCCGGCAGCAGCTCGAAGGGCCGCTGCGCGAGGAGGTCGCGCCCAAGAACATCCTGATGATCGGACCGACCGGCTGCGGCAAGACCGAGATCGCCCGCCGCCTCGCCAAGCTGGCGAATGCGCCCTTCCTCAAGGTCGAGGCGACCAAGTTCACCGAGGTCGGCTATGTCGGTCGCGACGTCGAATCGATCGTGCGCGACCTTGTCGAGGTGGCGATCGGGCTCGTGCGCGAGAGCCGGCGCAAGGATGTCGAGGCCAAGGCGCATGTCGCCGCCGAGGAGCGTGTGCTCGACGCGCTGGTCGGCGCCACCGCGAGCGCCAGCACCCGCGACGCCTTCCGCCGCAAGCTGCGCGCCAACGAGCTCGACGACAAGGAGATCGAGATCGAGGTCGCCTCGGGCGGCTCGACCCAGCCGATGTTCGAGGTGCCCGGCATGCCCGGCGCCTCGATCGGCGCAATCAACCTCTCCGACATGTTCGGCAAGGCCTTCGGCCAGAAAGGCAAGCCCCGGCGCGTTCTGGTCAAGGACGCCTATGGCCCGCTGCTCGCCGAGGAGAGCGACAAGCTGATCGACCAGGATGCGATCATTCAGGCAGCGATCCGCGAGGTCGAGGACAGCGGCATCGTCTTCCTCGACGAGATCGACAAGATCTGCGCCCGCGAGGGCCGCGGCGGCGCCGACGTCTCGCGCGAAGGCGTGCAGCGCGACCTGTTGCCGCTGATCGAGGGCACCACGGTCGCGACCAAGCACGGGCCGGTGAAGAGCGACCACATCCTGTTCATCGCGTCGGGCGCCTTCCACGTCTCGAAACCATCCGACCTCCTGCCGGAACTGCAGGGGCGCCTGCCGATCCGCGTGGAACTCTCGTCGCTCGATGTCGAGGATTTCAAGCGCATCCTGACCGACACCGAAGCCAGCCTAATCAAGCAGTCGGTGGCGATGCTGGCGACCGAGCAGGTCGCGATCGAGTTCACGGCGGATGCGGTCGCGGCGATCGCGCGCATCGCGGTCGAGGTCAATTCGACGGTCGAGAACATCGGCGCGCGCCGGCTCCAGACCGTGATCGAGCGCATCCTCGACGAGATCTCGTTCACCGCGACCGATCGCGGTGGCGAGAGCGTGACGATCGATGCCGCTTACGTCGAAGCGCGCATCGGCGACCTCGCCAAGAATGCCGATCTGAGCCGGTTCATTCTGTGAGCCCTGCGGGCGAGGCCGAGACATCGTCCTCCCGCCTCGCCCGCGACTCGCTCGTCGTCGGCGCGGCGACGATACTGTCGCGCCTGCTCGGCTTTGCCCGCGACGTGCTGATCGCGCGCCTGCTCGGTGCCGGGCCCGTGGCGGATGCCTTCCTGGCGGCGCTGAGACTGCCGAACCTCGTCCGGCGCGTGCTCGGCGAGGGCGGGCTGAACGCACCCTTCGTGCCGCTCTATCTCGCGATCAAGGCCGAGCGCGGCGAGGAGGAAGCCAAGCGCTTCGCCGGCGCGGCAGCAAGCCAGCTCGGGCTTTTGCTGATTGGATTCGTCGTTCTGGCCGAAATCTTCGCGCCCTGGGTCGTGCTCGGCCTCGCCGGCGGCTTTGCCGACGAACCGCAGACGCTGGCGCTCGCTGCCTTCTATATCAGGCTGATGCTGCCCTTCGTGCTGCTGACCACGCTCGCCGCTTTGCTCGCAGCGCTGCTCAATGCCGAGGGGCGCTTCACCGTGGCGGCGCTGGCGCCGGCGCTTATGAACGCGATCCTGCTCGCAGCCTTGCTGTTCGAAACGTTCCGCGGCAGCGACAACCATGCCAGCGCAACCTTGCTCGCCGCTTGCCTCAGCCTGACCGGCCTCGCCCATCTCGTCATGATCCTGTGGTGCCTGCGCGGCATGAGCCTGCCGCGCCCGAGCCTGCGCTGGTCGCCGGAGATGACGCGGCTGGTCAGGACCGGCGGGGCGACCTTGCTTGCGGCCTCGGCAGCACAGCTCGTCTTGCTGATCTCGACGCAGATCGCCTCGACGGAAGCCGGCTCGGTCTCGGCGCTGTACTATGCCGACCGCGTCTTCCAGCTGCCGCTCTCCTTCTTCGGCGTCGCCATGGGCACGGTCGTGCTCACGGCGATGGCGGGCGAGATCTCGCAGGCGGACCATGACGCCCTGCTCGGCCGGGCGCTGGCGCTCGGGCTGGCACTCGCGATCCCGGCCGCCACGGCGCTGTTCGTATTGGCCGAGCCGATCGTCTCGGTGCTGTTCGAGAATGGCCGCTTCGGCGCCGCCGATCGCGAGCGCACAGCGGCGGCGCTCGCCGCTTTCGCCTGCGGCCTGCCCTTCGCGCTCGCCGCCAAGGTCTTTGGGCAGGTCTATTTCGTGCGCCGCCTGCCACGCCTGCCGCTGATCGCTGGATTCGCCGCGGTCACCGTGGCGGCGCTCGCGGGCTTTCTCCTGCTCGGCTGGCGCGATGCGGCGATGATCGGAGCGCTGGCGGCAAGCCTTGCCTTCATCGTCCAGACGGGGCTGCTCGGCGGTCATCTGCTGCTGGCTGGCCTGTGGCGGCCGCGCTGGGCCGATGCCAGGACGATGCTGGCCATCATCATGGCCGCCGTGCTCATGCTCGCGGTGCTCGAAGCCACGATCAGGCCGCTCCTCCCTGCCCTGAATCCGGACCAGCCGGCCTTGTGGCGGGCCGGTGCGCTGGCCGTACTGTGCTGCACGGGGGCGCTAACCTATGCCGTCGCAGGCTTCCTGCTCGGCGCGTTCGACGCTGTCCTGCCGCCACGGCTCTTGCGCCTTCGCGGCGCATCCGTCAGAACGCCGCGTTCCTGAGCGGATCGACCCCCGACTCAAGACTTTTTCCGCCCTGACGACGGAGCGCCCCATGGCCGCTTTCACTCCCCGCGTCTTCTCCGGCATGCAGCCGACCTCGACGCTCCATCTCGGCAATTATCTCGGCGCGCTGGTGAACTGGGTCGCGATGCAGAAGACCCATGACTGCATCTATTGCGTCGTCGACATGCACGCGATCACGCAGGGGCTCGACGTCTGGGGTGGCCCGGTCGAGCTGACCCGCGCCACGCGCGAAGTCGCGGCCGCCTATATCGCCGCCGGCGTCGACCCGAAGAAGAGTATCATCTTCAACCAGAGCCAGGTCTCCGGCCATGCCGAGCTCGCCTGGGTGTTCAACACGGTCGCTCGCCTCGGCTGGCTCAACCGCATGACCCAGTTCAAGGAGAAGGCCGGCAAGGACCGCGAGAACGCCTCGGTCGGGCTCTACGACTATCCCGTGCTGATGGCGGCCGACATCCTGCTCTACAAGGCGACCCATGTCCCGGTCGGCGAGGACCAGAAGCAGCATCTCGAATTGACCCGCGACATCGCCCAGAAGTTCAACAACGACTTCGCCGAGCGCATCGCCGAGCTTAACCTCGGCACCGGAGAGCTCGGCTATTTCCCATTGCCCGAGCCGATGATCCAGGGCCCGGCGCCGCGGGTGATGAGCCTGCGCGACGGCACCAAGAAGATGTCGAAATCGGACCCCTCCGATTATTCGCGCATCAACCTGACCGACGATGCCGACATGATCGCCCAGAAGATCCGCAAGGCGAAGACCGACCCCGAGGCGTTGCCCTCCGAGGAGAAGGGGCTGGAGGGCCGGCCCGAGGCCGAGAACCTGGTCGGGATCTATGCCGGGCTCTCCGGCGAGAGCAAGGCGCAGGTGCTGGCTGAGTTCGGCGGCAGCCAGTTCTCCGGCTTCAAGGCGGCGCTGGTCGAGCTCGCGGTCGGCAAGCTCGCGCCGATCGCCGAGGAGATGCGCAGGCTGCTGGCCGACCCCAGCCATATCGACGGCATCCTCAGCGACGGCGCCGACCGCGCCGCCGCGATCGCCGCGCCGATCATGCTCGACGTCAAGGACATCACCGGCTTCGTGCGCCGGCGCTGATCCGGCAGGCGTCGTGAGGGAGGCTTGCGCTGACCTTGCGACGCCTGTCACCATGGCACGTCCTGAAATCGGCGGCAGGCAACGACAATGGTCAAGAGACGGCGGTCCTATGAGACGGGCCATCGCCCAAAATTCCTCGCTGTCGTCGACGACAGTGAGGAATGCGCCAAGGCGGTGCGCTTCGCGGCGCGGCGCTGCGCCCGCCTAGGGGCTTCGATCGTGCTGCTCGGCGTGGTGACCCCACCAGCTGACGAGACCTGGCTCGGCGTCGGCGACATGGTCCAGGCCGATGCCGAGGCCGAGGCGCAGGAGCTGATCGACGCGGCCGCTGCCTCCGTGCGCTCGCTCGCCGGGCTGGAGCCCGAGAAAGTCGTGCGCACCGGCATCAAGGCCGACGAGATGGTCAAGCTGATCGAGGCCGACGAGGACATCTCGCTGCTGGTGCTCGCCGCCGGCACCGGCCGTGATGGGCCAGGGCCGCTGGTCAGCGCGCTCGCCGGCAAGGGCGCCGGCACCTTCCCGATCCCGGTCGCGATCGTGCCCGGCCATCTCGCCGACGAGGAAATCGACGCACTGGCGTGAGCTGAAGTCACGACTGCTGGAATCATTCCAGCGTCCGGCCTATATCGGGAACAGGAACGGCGGCCTTGACCCGCCGGCGCCGGAGACAAGACATGTTCATCCAGACCGAAGCCACGCCCAACCCCGCCACCTTGAAGTTCCTGCCCGGCCGCAGCGTCTCGCCGGAAGGCCCGATCGAACTGCGCGACCCCGCGCTTGCCGAACGCTCGCCGCTCGCCACCCGCCTGTTCGGCGTGAAAGGCGTCTCGGCTGTGTTCTTCGGCTCGGATTTCATCACCGTGACCAAGGCCGAGGGCGAGTGGCCGCATCTCAAGCCCGCCATCCTCGGCGCGATCATGGAACACTATATGTCCGGCGCGCCGCTGATGAGCGCCGGCGCCCCGGTCGACGAGCTCGCCGAGAGCGAGGACGAGTTCTTCGCCGACGAGGACGCCGAGACTGTCGAGACAATCAAGGAATTGCTCGAGACACGCATCCGTCCGGCCGTGGCCGGCGACGGCGGCGACATCACCTTCCGCGGCTTCAAGGATGGCACCGTCTACCTCGTCATGAAGGGTTCCTGCTCGGGCTGCCCGTCCTCGACTGCGACGCTGAAGCACGGCATCCAGAACCTGCTGCGGCATTTCCTGCCGCAGGTGCGCGAGGTCGAGGCGGTTTGATCGCCGCCCGCATCGCAGACCGGACCTAAGCCCTGATGCGCATCCTCGCGATCGACACCGCGCTCGGCGCCTGCTCGGCCTGCGTGCTCGATACCAGTGACCCCGCTCCCCTCGCGATCGAGCAGACCGCGATGGAGCGCGGCCATGCCGAGGCGCTGATGCCGATGATCGAGCGCGTCATGGCCAAGACCGAAGGCGGCTTCTCCGCGCTCGACCGCGTCGCCGTGACCATCGGCCCCGGCAGCTACACCGGTCTGCGCGTCGGCATCAGCGCGGCGAGGGCGATTGCGCTCGCCGCCGGCATCCCGGCGATCGGCATCTCGACACTCGCGGCAAGCGCGGCGCCCTTCATCGGCCGCGAGGGCGGGCGTGTCGTCGCCGCCGCGGTCGACGCCAAGCATGGCCAGGTCTGGTTCCAGGCGATGAACGCGCAGGGCAAGCAGCTCGTCTCCGTCCGCCAGGTCAACCATCGCGACGCCGCCCGCGCCATCGGCGCCGGCCCGGTCTCGCTGGTCGGCTCGGCCGCGCTCGCCGTCGCCAACGAGGCCTGGGCGATCGGGCTCGACGCGCTCGTCGTCGACGACGCCAAGGCGCCGGACGTGATCTGGGTGGCCCGGCTCGGCATGATCGCCGATCCCGAGAGCGCGCCGCCGCGCCCGCTCTACCTCAAGGCGCCTGAAACGACGCCGCAGGACCGCGCCCGGCTGCCGCGGCGCTAGAGCAGGATGCGAGAAAGTGGGAACCGGTCCTTCGCAGGAATCCTGCTCTAAACTCTTAGAATCGATCACGTTTTATGATTTTGGATCGAATCGATCCAAAACCATCGTGATCTAGCAGGCGATGGATTGGTTCCAGTCCCTGTTCGGGCGTCGGCCAGCGACCGGCCGCACCGGTTTGCTCGATGTCCGTCATGCCCGCCAGGTCGCGGCCCTGCATCACCAAGGCGGCTTCGCGCGATTGTGGGAGCCCGGCGAATGCGCCGCCCTGCTCGCCGATCCGGCAGTGGTGACCGAAGGCGTGTTCATCGGCAGCGCCGGCGAGCCCTGCGGCTTCGTGATGTCGCGCGTCGCCGCCGACGAGGCAGAGATCCTCAGCATCGTCGTCGCCGGCGGACGGCGCCGGTCCGGGCTCGGCCAGGCGCTGCTCTGCGCCCATCTCGCGCAGCTGGCGGCGCGCGGGGCGGCACGGCTCTTCCTCGAGGTCGAAGAGGGCAATGCCCCGGCGATCGGCCTCTATCAGCGGCTCGGCTTCGAGATTGTGGGCCGACGCGAGGGCTATTACCCCAAGCCCGACGGCAGCCGTGTCGCCGCACTGGTGATGCGGCGCGGTCTCGGCTGAACGGGCGGCACGCAGCGTAGACGCCCATGGAAAGCCCGATTATAGCCGGTGCCGCATTTTAGTTTGCGCGAATTCTGTCGTTCAGCCGATTCCGGTTGAACGGAATGCGCGCTAGCGGAGCGCCAGCGCAGAGAATGAACGGCCCAGCATGAAAGGCCTCCGTCCCGGCGCCATGGCGCGGCTCGCGTTGCTCGTCCTCGGCACGCTCGTCCTGATCCCGCCGCAGCTCGTCGCGATGCGATTCGGGCGGCCTTTCTATTTCACCTGGCTGTTCCAGAAGCTGGTCTGCCGCAGCTTCGGCGTGCGAATCACTGCACACGGCGAGGCTCCCCGGCCCGGAAACGGCGGGTTGATCGTCGCCAACCATATCTCCTGGCTCGACATCCCCGTCATCGGCACGACCGGACCGCTCTCCTTCGTCGCCAAGGCCGAGGTCGCGACCTGGCCGGTGATCGGCTGGCTCTCGACGCTGCAACGCACCGTCTTCATCGACCGGATGCGCCGCGGCGCCACCGTCGGCGTCGCCAGCGAGATGGGCAAGCGCCTGCAGGACGGGCAGTCGGTCGTGCTTTTCGCCGAGGGCACGACCGGCGACGGCACGCGCATCGTACCGCTGCGCTCTTCCCTGCTCGGCGCCGCTCACGAAGCCGTGCGCGGGGCGGACGAGGCCGAGACCACGATCTACCCGCTCTGCATCACCTATACCGGCTTCCACGGCCTGCGCGGCGGGCGGGCCGAACGCTCGGCCCTGGCCTGGTATGGCGATACCGAACTCGCGCCGCATTTGCAGGCGATGATCAATTCCGGCGCCATCGACGTCGAGCTCGCCTGGGGCGAACCGATCCGGATGGGCCGCAAGCTCTCGCGCAAGGAGGCAACGCGCCTCGCCGAGATCTCGATCCGGCGGGCGCGGCAGGAGGCCGTCACCGGCCGGTCACGCAGCTGAGCCAGATATTCGCATCTGCTGCGGAGTGTTGCGGCCCGGATATTGCGTGGCGACTATTGGCGGCGATATGATTCCCATACTCGGGACGATTGGGATAAGGAGACGCGGTTGAGGCCGGATCAGCGTTGATGAAGAAAGTCCACATCAAGTCCTATGGTTGCCAGATGAACGTCTATGACGGCCAGCGCATGGCCGACGTCCTCGGCCAGCAGGGCTATGTCGAGACTGCGACGCCTGACGACGCCGACCTCATCCTGCTGAACACCTGCCATATCCGCGAGCGCGCTGCCCACAAGGTCTATACCGAGCTCGGCAAGCTGCGTGACCTGAAGCGCGAGCGAAAGGCTGAAGGGCGCGAGACGACGCTGGTCGTCGCCGGCTGCGTCGCGCAGGCGGAAGGCGCCGAGATTCAGCGCCGCCAGCCCGCCGTCGATCTCGTCATCGGCCCGCAGACCTATCACCGCCTGCCGGAACTGCTCGCCCAGGCGAAGCGCGGCCGCGTCGTCGATACGGAGCTGCCGCCGGAAGACAAGTTCGGGCATCTGCCGGCGCCTAAGCCGGCGGCGATCGTCGCCCGCGGCGTCTCGGCCTTCGTCACCGTGCAGGAAGGCTGCGACAAGTTCTGCGCCTTCTGCGTCGTGCCCTATACCCGCGGCGCCGAATTCTCGCGCCCGGTCGCGCAGGTGCTCGCCGAGGTCGAGCGACTGGCTGAGGCCGGCGTGCAGGACGTCTCGCTACTCGGCCAGAACGTCAACGCCTATCATGGCGATGGCCCCGATGGCCGAGTCTGGACGCTGGCGCGCTTGATGCGGCGCATCGCCGAGGTGCCCGGCATCGCCCGCATCCGCTATACGACCAGCCACCCGCGCGACATGGAAGAGGACTTGATCGCCCTCCATCGCGATCTGCCGCAGGTGATGCCGTTCCTGCATCTGCCGGTGCAGGCCGGCTCCGACCGGATTCTCGCGGCGATGAACCGCAAGCATACCGGCGACGAGTACCGCCGGCTGATCGACAGAATCCGCGAGGCCCGGCCCGATATCGCGCTGTCCTCGGACTTCATCGTCGGCTTCCCCGGCGAGAGCGATGCCGATTTCGAGGAGACGCTGCGGCTGATTGCCGATGTGCGCTTCGCCTCGGCCTATTCGTTCAAGTACTCGCCGCGCCCGGGCACGCCGGCGGCCGAGCTCTCCGAGCAGGTCCCGCTCGCGGTGATGGACGAGCGGCTGCACCGGCTGCAGGCTCTGGTCGAGACGCACCGGCAGGAGTTCAACCACGCCATGGTCGGGCGCACGGTCGAGGTCCTGCTCGAGCGGACCGGGCGGCATCCCGGCCAGCTCGCCGGCAAGACACCCTATATGCAGGCGGTCCAGATCGAGAGCGCGACGCACCGGATCGGCGATCGCGTCATGGTCGAGATCGAACGCGCCGGCTCGAATTCGCTGTTCGGCCGCGCGGTCGAGCAGCCGGGTCTGGCTGCCTGAAGAGAGATCGAGTGCGTAGCGTTGAGATGGCGTCGGCGTTGTGGTGAAGGCTTTTGACTGCGCCTGTCCGACTCATTCCCAGTGGAGACAACGGCATTGGCCCAGGCCGATCAATTCAATCCGAGAGCCGAGCGCGGCCCACGCCGTGACGAGGCGCTGACGCGCGAAGGTTTGCCCGGCGCGGAGGTCGAACTCACCTTCGACAACAACCAGACCGCCAGCCTGGTCTTCGGTCACTACGACCAGAACCTGGCGCATCTGGAGCGACGTCTCGGCGTCGTGGTCGCCCCGAACGGCAACCACGTCACCATCAAGGGGCCGCGCGAGACCGCAGAGCAGGCGAGCCGCGTGCTGCGCACGCTCTATGCCCGCGCCAAGACCGGCGCCGCCGTCAATCTCGGTGAAGTCGACGGCGCGATCGAGGAGAGCAATGTGCAGCGCTCGCTCTTTCCCGCCGACAATGCCGGCAAGGCCGCCTTCGACGCGGTGGTGACGCGCAAGCGCGGTCCGGTCAGGGCGCGCAATGCGGCGCAGGACGCCTATCTGCGCCAGCTCAAGCGCCACGAGCTCGTCCTCGCCGAAGGTCCGGCCGGCACCGGCAAGACCTGGCTTGCGGTCGGCCATGCCGTCTCGCTGATCGAGCAGGGCGTGGTCGAGCGCATGGTGCTGTCGCGGCCGGCGGTCGAGGCCGGCGAGCGCCTGGGCTTCCTGCCCGGCGACATGCGCGAGAAGGTCGATCCCTATCTGCGGCCGATCTACGACGCGCTCAACGATTTCATGGAAGCGCGCCATGTCGAGCGCGCCTTGCAGACCGGCATGATCGAGATCGCCCCGCTCGCCTTCATGCGCGGACGCACGCTGAGCAATGCCGTAGTGCTGCTCGACGAGGCGCAGAACGCCACTTCCGTGCAGATGAAGATGTTCCTCACCCGCCTGGGCGAGGGCTCGCGCATGATCATCACCGGCGACCCCTCTCAGGTCGACCTGCCGCCGGGCCAGCGCTCCGGCCTGGTCGAGGCGGTCCGGCTGCTCTCGGGCGTCGAGGGCGTCGGCCATGCCCGCTTCGAGGAGGGCGACGTCGTCCGCCACGCGCTCGTGCGCCGCATCGTCATGGCCTATGAGGACGCATCCCGGAAGGAGCGCGACGAGCGCGAGGCGCGGCTGGCCGCCCTGCCGGCGCCGGACGCCCCCGTCGAGGGCGATGCCGACGGGCTGAAGCGCATGCTGTCGCGGGAGCGGCCGCGATGACCGATCGACCTCGTTCGCGGCGCACAGCGCCGCGAACCGACACTCCGGAGCCCGACCCAAGCGGGCCCTCGCTCGATATCCGCATCCAGTCGCGGCGCTGGCGCGAAGTCGGAGATTTGAAGCCGCGCATCAACGCCGCCATCGAGGCGGCGCTCGTGCTCGCGCCGGTCAAGCCTTCGCCGGGGGCGGAACTCAGCCTGCTGCTGACCGACGACAAGCGCATCCGCATCGTCAATCGCGACTGGCGCGGCTTGGACAAGGCGACCAATGTCCTCTCCTTCCCGGCCGCTCCGCCCGAGCGGATCGCAGCGAGCCCGGTGGTGGGCGACATCGTGATCGCCTTCGAGACGGTCGTCCGGGAGGCGCAGGCCGAAGAAAAGTCCGTCGGCGACCATCTCAGCCATCTCGTCATCCATGGCCTGTTGCATCTCGTCGGCGAGGATCACGAGACTGAGGAGCAGGCGCAGCGCATGGAAGCGCTGGAGACCGCGGCGCTGGCCCGGCTCGGCATAGCCGATCCCTATGCCGGCTCCGAGCCGGAACCCATGCAGCCCCGCCAGACGGCCAAGAACCAGAAGCACCAGCCTGCGCCATGAGCGACGAGACCCGATCTACCTCATCGTCGGAACCATCAGGCCGCGGCCTGTCGCATTGGCTCGGCCAGTTCCTCGACCGGCTCGGCCTGCGCCATGGCGGCTCGATCCGCGAGGACATCACCGAGGCGCTGGCGCAGGACAGCGGCGGGGTCACCGATCTCTCGCCGCAAGAGCGGGCGATGCTCTCGAACGTGCTGAGCCTGCGCGAGCGCCGCGTCGCCGACGTGATGGTGCCGCGCGCCGACGTCATCGCGGTCTCCTCGGAAGCGACGCTCGGCGACCTCCTGGCGCTGTTCCGCACCGCCGGCCATTCGCGCCTGCCGGTCTATGGCGAATCGCTCGACGATCCCCGCGGGATGATCCACATCCGCGACTTCCTCGACTTCATCGCCGCCCGCGCCAAGCCGGGCCGGCGCGCGCGCGGCGAGGCGGAAACCGCTGCCGGGCCGAGCCTCGGCGCCATCGACCTCTCGATGACGCTGGCCCAGGCGAAGATCCTGCGGCCGGTGCTCTACGTTCCGCCCTCGATGCCAGCGGTCGACCTTCTGGTCCGAATGCAGGCGACGCGCACCCATATCGCCCTGGTGATCGACGAATATGGTGGCACGGACGGGCTGATCTCGATCGAGGACCTGGTCGAGATCGTCGTCGGCGACATCGAGGACGAGCACGATCTCGACGAGGCGCCGCCGATCGCGCCGGCCGGCGAGAACCGCTTCATCGCCGATGCCCGCGCCACGCTCGACGAGCTGAAGCAGGCGACCGGGATCGACCTGTCGAGCGCCGAGGTCGCCGAGGAGGTCGACACGCTCGGTGGCCTGATCGTGACGCTGGCCGGCCGTGTGCCAGTGCGCGGCGAACTGATCAAGGGCCCGGAGGATCTCGAGTTCGAGGTGCTCGACGCCGATCCGCGCCGGGTCAAGCGCCTGCGTATCCATCGCCGCGACCCCGTAGCGGCCGAGCAGCCGCCAGCCGCTCCGGACGCCGCATGACCAAGCTTTCAGGGCTGGCCGATCGCGTCATCCTCGCTTGGGGTTGGCCGCGCCGGCTGATTGCGCTCCTCAGCGGTGCCAGCGGCGCGCTGGCGCTCGCTCCGCTCGACCTCTGGCCGCTGATGGTCGTGCCGATGACCGTCGCGGTCTGGCTGATCGACGGCTCGGTTGCCGAAACCAAGCGTGGGCGCCTGTTGGCAGCTGCGAGCGCGGGCTGGTGGTGGGGCTTCGGCTATCATCTCGCCGGCCTGTGGTGGCTCGGCGCCGCCTTCCTGGTCGAGGCCGACAAGTTCGCCTGGGCGATGCCGCTCGGCGTCGTGGCGCTGCCGGCCTTCCTCGCTATCTTTCCGGCCGCCGGCTTCGCCCTGGCGCGCGCGCTCTGGCCACACGGCGCCGGCCGCATCCTGGTGCTGGCCGCGGCGCTGGCGCTGAGCGAGTGGCTGCGCGGCCATGTCCTCACCGGCTTCCCGTGGAACGTCTACGGCATGATGCTGGCCGGGCCGGCCTGGCTGGCGCAGAGCGCCAGCTTGGTCGGCCTCTACGGCCTTACCGCCCTCGCGGTCGCGATCGGCGCGGCGCCGGCAACGCTCTGCACCGGTGAGACCGATGCCGCGCGCTGGCGAGCGCCGGCACTCGCGGTCGTCATGCTGGCCGCGATGGCCGGTTTCGGCGCCTGGCGGATTCCGGCCGAGCCGGTCGCGGCGGTGAACGGGATCAAGCTGCGGCTGATGCAGCCGAACCTGCCGCAGGATGCGAAGTTCAGCGCGCGCAACAGCGAGATGATCCTGTCGCATTATCTCGCGCTGAGCGACCGGGCCACCGGCCCGGCGACCTCGGGCGTGCAGGACGTCACCCATCTGATCTGGCCGGAATCCGCGTTCCCCTTCCTGCTCGGGCGCACCCCGCAGGCGCTGGCGCGGATCGCCGCGCTGCTGCCGCCGAACACGACGCTGATCACCGGCGCCGCCCGCGCCGGCGAGACGCTGCCGGGCGAGAGCCGGCCGCCGATCTACAACTCGATCCAGGTCGTCAACGACGAGGGCGTGATCACCGGCAGCTATGACAAGGTCCATCTCGTTCCGTTCGGCGAATATCTGCCTGCTGTCCTCGAGCGGCTGATCCGGGCCGTCGGACTGTCGGAATTCGTCTCGGTTCCCGGCGGCTTCGCTTCGGGCAACCGGCGCACGCCGCTGTCGATCCGCGGCCTGCCGCCGGCGGCGGCGCTGATCTGCTATGAGGTGATCTTCCCGGGCGCGGCGATGCCGAACGGCCCGCGGCCCGGCTTCATGCTCAACCTCACCAATGACGGCTGGTTCGGGCAGACCAGCGGGCCTTATCAGCACCTCGCCCAGACACGCCTGCGCGCCATCGAGGAAGGCCTGCCGCTGGTGCGCGTCGCCAATACCGGCATCTCGGCGGTCGTCGACCACTACGGGCGCATCCGGGCGTCGCTGCCGCTCGGCGAGACCGGCGTCATCGACACCAGCCTGCCGCGCGCCGGTCCGCCGACGGTCTATTCCCGCTTCGGCGACCTTTTCTTTGCAGGTGTAGTTGCCAGCTTATTGCTCGCTGGAGTATTAGTGCGGAGACGGTGATCCCATTTGGAACTTTCTACCGGGAAGGCCGCCAATGGCCGGCCGGACCGGGCCTTTAGCGGGCCACCGACAGGTCTGGACGGATAAAACAAAAGGGGACCGGCTGCCATGTTGAAGAAAGTACCGAACCCAATCGACCGCCATGTCGGCAGCCGAGTCCGGATGCGCCGCATGCTCGCCGGCGTCAGCCAGGAAAAGCTCGGCGAGGCCCTCGGCCTGACCTTCCAGCAGGTGCAGAAATACGAGAAGGGCACCAACCGGATCAGTGCGAGCCGCCTCCAGCAGATTTCCAAGATGCTGGGCGTTCCCGTCGCCTTCTTCTTCGACGGCGCTCCTGCCGATGACACCATCGGGAACGGTTTCGCGGAGGCGTCGACCACGACCTATGTCGCCGACTTCCTCGCCACCAGCGAGGGCGTGCAGCTGACCAAGGCCTTCGTGCGCATCAAGAACCCACGCGTGCGCCGGCGCATCGTCGATCTCGTCGAATCGCTCGGCGACACGCCGATCGAGACCCTCGAGCAGTAAATGCTTCCGCCCGCGGCGCAGGCGGAAGCCATGCCCTATTTCGCGTTCGAGACCGCCTGACCGATCAGCTCGCGACCTGAGCTGATCGGACGAAGCTTCAGTGCAAGGCCGGCGCAGCGTCCTGGGTCAGGACGAGTGTATTCCGATTGAGCCGCTGCAGCTGCGGACAAGGGTTCATCAGCAGGAAATCCCGGAGCTTCGCCTGATCCGGCTCCGCCATGGACAGGATCTGGACCGCCAACCAGAGCTCGTCCGGCAGGTCCATGCGATAGGCGACGTCCACGAGTTCCTGATGCACGGGGTGGCTGCGCAGCAGGGTGGTCAGCAGTCCCAACGCATATTCGATCTTGGCGCGGCTGCTGTCCGCATCGTGCTGACTAGCCATGCGAAATCCTCCGTTCACCGGGAGCCCGCTTCGCGCCGCGGCGCGACAGGATGACCGGCGCTTCGATATCCTTGAAGGCGAGGGTGCGGCGATAGGCGTCTTCGTTCACTGTGATGATCGTGCCGACGCAATTCATGCCGTCGATCATCGTCGGCAGGCCGAGCGGCCGGACCTCCCAGCCGAGTTCCAGGAAACGCGGCATCCACCAGGTCTCCATCACCACCGTGATCGCCGAGATGTCGTTGGCCAGGCAATGCTCGAACATGCCGGCAAGGACAGTGTGCAGGACCTTGCTGTCGGCGCCGCGCCACTCCGGCACGACGAAGATGCGGGTCCATTCGGCGATGTCGCTGCCGCGCTGGAGTCCGCGCACATCAGCCAGGAACGGGAAGACGTCTGCCATCAGATGCGGACGCTCCGTCGGAACGAGCCGCGTGCCGCCGATCACGCGCCCGTTCTCGAGCGCCAGCAGATAGGTCGCGTCCTCGTTGTCGAACTGGTCGACCTCGCGGCCATCGGGCCGTTCGAGCGCCATCCATTTGCGCTCGCCGACATAGATCTGGTGCCGAATCTTGTAATGCTGCTCGAGTTCGGCTCCGTAGAGGTGCCGGTTCCCGGCATCGATAACGTGGATCATCGCCGCCTCCCCCTTGCTTGAGGGAAGCAGGCTGGCTCCTTTCAGGTTTCCTGGGTATTCCGGAATTCCGGAAGATGCGGCCGAATTCGCGTAGGAGCGCTTCCGCGCTTCCCTGAACCGCGGAAGCGCTCCAGGTCATTTTTAACGCATTTTCTTCACGCGAACCGGCATCCACTTCGCTCGAAAATGCGCTAGATGCTGATCTCGCCGCGCCGATAAGCCTCGATCACCGTGCGCGTGCGGCCCCTGACGCCGAGCTTCCTGGCGGCGTTCTCGAAATGGGCTTCCGCCGTTCCGGCCGAGACACCCAGGCGCTCCGCCACCCCCTCGGTCGTCTTGCCGATCGCGAACCAGGTCAGGACCTCGCGCTCGCGCACGGTCAGGACATGCTCGCGGCGGGCCGGCCGCAGGCAGTCGGCCGCCTTGCCATGCGCGTAGATCGACATCAGATGAATCGCCGAGCGCGCCTGACGCGACAGGTCCGGCCGGTCGCCCGCCATGGTGACAACGGCCTGGAAGCCCGCCTCGCCATGGATCGGCACGCAGAAGCCCTCGATCATGTTGAAGTCGCGGGCCCGGTTCATCACCTCTTGCTGGCGGATCGACGCTCCGTCCTCGCGATAGACATCCCCCCAGGCGAACGGATCGATCGTCCTCTTGCAATGGGCCGCGATCGGATCCCAGTCCGAGAATGACTTCTCCAGATAGAGGTCGAACCAGCCCGGCGGCCAGCCGTTCAGGAGCACGAGCGGGTCGATCCTGTCGCCGATCTCCGGCAAGCCGGTGATCAGGAAGGCATGGAAACCATAGCTCGCGAGCTTGTCGCGCAGGGCTGCGACGACGACGGTCGGATCGGAGAGAGTGCTCAGCCGATCGATGAAGTCGAGCGCGTCCCGTCCCGCGTTGAAATGCCGTCCCGACATGTCCCGCCTTCCCTGACCGCTCTAGTTTCGACCTATAGCTGCCAAGAATCAACGCATACCAAGGCATACCAATCCATGCCGCCCGAGGCCGGCGGTAGACGCGAGACCGGAAGTGCGGTTGAGTGTGACGTGAGGTGAGCGGCCCATGCTGAAGAAACTCCCAAATCCGATCGACCGCCACGTCGGCAGCCGGGTGCGCATGCAGCGCATGCTGGCCGGTATCAGCCAGGAGAAGCTCGGCGAGGCGCTCGGCCTGACCTTCCAGCAGGTGCAGAAATACGAGAAGGGCACCAACCGGATCAGTGCCAGCCGCCTGCAGCAGATCGCCAAGATGCTGAATGTGCCCGTCGCCTTCTTCTTCGAGGGCGCGCCGGCCGGCGATACCGCTGGCGGCGGCTTCGCCGATGCGGCGAGCACGGCCTATGTCGCCGACTTCCTCTCCACCAGCGAGGGCGTGCAGCTCTCCAAGGCCTTCGTGCGCATCAAGAACCCGCGCGTGCGCCGGCGTGTCATCGATCTCGTCGAGGCCTTGGCAGAAGAACCGGCTGAAACGGCCTGATTCCGCGTTTTTTTGTTCGGCTCGACGAACGAATTATCGATCAAAAGAATTTCTGCCCTTGACGGCGAACCGTTCCGCTGCAAAAGACGCTGCGCTTTTTTCCGCGCGCAGGCGACTTGCCCGCGCCGCTTTCGCAGCCTGGGAAGGATCCCCGACCGTGTCCCGCCAGAATTATCTTTTCACCAGCGAATCCGTTTCCGAAGGCCATCCCGACAAGGTCTGCGACCGGATTTCGGACGAGATCGTCGACCTGTTCTTCAAGGAGGCGATCAAGGCCGGTCATGACCCGGCGCAGGTGCGCGTCGCCGCCGAGACGCTCGCGACCACCAACCGCATCGTCGTCGCCGGCGAGGTCCGCACGCATCTCGACGAGAAGCAGATCAAGTCGAAGGTGAAGTCGGCGGCGCGCAAGGCGGTCCGCGCGATCGGTTATGAGCAGGACGGCTTCCACTGGAAGAAGGCCAAGATCGACGTGCTGCTGCACCCGCAGTCGGCCGACATCGCTCAGGGCGTCGACGAAGGCAGCAACAAGGATGTCGGTGCCGGCGACCAGGGCATCATGTTCGGCTATGCCTGCCGCGAGACGCCGGAGCTGATGGCCGCCCCGATCTACTACGCCCACAAGATCCTCGAAGTCCTCGCCAAGGCCCGTCATGCCGGCGAAGGCGCCGCCGCCAAGCTCGGCCCCGACGCCAAGAGCCAGGTCACGGTCAAGTACGAGAACGGCAAGCCAGTCGGCGTCACCCAGATCGTGCTCTCGACCCAGCATCTCGATGAGAAGCTGTCCTCGGCCGATGTCCGCAAGATCGTCGAGCCCTATATCCGTCAGACCCTGCCCGATGGCTGGATCTCGAAGGACACCACCTGGCACGTCAATCCGACCGGCAAGTTCGTGATCGGCGGCCCCGACGGCGATGCCGGCCTGACCGGCCGCAAGATCATCGTCGACACCTATGGCGGCGCGGCTCCCCATGGCGGCGGCGCCTTCTCGGGCAAGGACCCGACCAAGGTCGACCGCTCGGCCGCCTATGCGGCGCGCTATCTCGCCAAGAACGTCGTCGCCGCCAAGCTGGCCGACCGCTGCACCATCCAGCTGTCCTACGCCATCGGCGTCGCCAAGCCGCTGTCGATCTATGTCGACCTGCACGGAACCGGCAAGGTCGACGAGGCCAAGCTCGAGGGCGTGCTCGGCGATGTCATGGACCTGACGCCGCGCGGCATCCGCACGCATCTCGGCCTCAACAAGCCGATCTACGCCAAGTCGGCGGCTTACGGCCATTTCGGCCGCAAGGCCGGCCGTGACGGCAGCTTCTCCTGGGAGAAGACCGATCTGGTCGACGCGCTGAAGAAGGCCGTCGCCTGATCCACGCCATCCGCAAGGATATGAAGGCCGGGGCTATGCCTCGGCCTTTTTCTTTTCGGCCGCGCGCCGTAAAGGCATCGCTATGACAGAGCAGCACGATCCAGACCGGGCCTTCTTCGGCCGCCGCAAGGGCAAGGGCCTGCGCCAGGGCCAGGCCGAGCGCATCGCCGAGACCCTGCCGGCGCTGCGCCTGCCCGACGGGCCGATCGCGGATCTGAGGGCGCTCTTCCCCATTCCGGTCGAGGCTGTCAGGCTCGAAATCGGCTTCGGCGGCGGCGAGCACCTGCTGGCGCGCATGCGCGAGAGCCCGCAGATCGGCTTTATCGGCGTTGAGCCCTTCATCAACGGCATGGCCAAATTCCTCGCCGTGATCGAGCAGGAGGGCCTGCGCAACATTCGGCTCTGGGATGGCGATGCCGCCTTGCTCCTGCCGCTGCTGCCGGAAGGCAGCATCGATGCCGCCGACCTGCTCTATCCGGACCCGTGGCCAAAGCGCCGGCAGCGCAAGCGCCGCTTCGTCTCGGAGCGGACGCTCAAGCTGCTCGCAAGGGTGCTGCGGCCGGGCGGGCGCTTCCGCTTCGCCAGCGATATCGACGACTATGTCGGCTGGACGCTGGCGCGGCTGATCGCCTCGCCCGATTTCGACTGGGTCGACGAGAATGCCGAAGAATGGCGCCAGCCCTATGAGGGCTGGGTGCGCACGCGCTACGAGGCCAAGGCGATCAAGGCCGGGCGGGTGCCGAGCTATCTGACTGCGCGCCGTCGCGCATCCTGAGGAAGCCGAGCACGCGCTGGGCCGTCATCGGCGTCAGGTTGCGGAAGCTCTGCCGCGCCCGCTCCAGCACCGGAGCGGACTTGCCGTCGCCCTTGCGCAGGCCGATCAGCGCCTTCGTCGTCTCCCAGGACCAGCCCATGCCCCGCGCCACCAGCAGGACCGCGTCACGATCGGGGCCGAAGACGATCTGCTCGGTCGCCGGCAAGGTCAGCCGCGCCAGGGTGGCGACGCCGCAGACGGCATGCTCCACCGCGCCGGAGGTCGCGTATTGCGCGACCACGGATTCGTCGAGCTTGCCGGCGTCGTCGAGCGCCTTGACGTCGGCCAGCGCCTTGCCGAACCGGCCCAATTCGTCGCCGACGGCCGCCTGGACCGAGACGGCCTCGGCGCCACGCTCGACCGCGCCGGCGACCGCGCCGGCCAAGGACGGTTCGAGCGAGGCTTCGAGCCGGCGGCGGGCCGAGCTCTTGGCAGCGGCCATCAGCTGCTCGGCGAGATCGGCCGGGATGTCGGCGCGGGTGCCCAGCGTCGCCTGCAAGGCGTCGTCCTGGGCGGCGCGCATGACGAGGACGCCCATGCCATGGCGGGAGAAGCGCGCGGTCTGGTTGGCGGCGACGGCGTGGGTGACGACGCGCCCACCGCGCAGGATCAGGAAATCGGTGACCGGCTCGCCGAGATCCGGCCGCTCGGTGATGGCAAGCATGTGATCGCGCCCCTTGGCGGCGGCGATGGCGACGAGATCATGGTCGCTGAGGCGGGGCGAGGCGACGAGGACCGGCCGCGCGACCGCGATCTCGTCGAGGGCGAGCTGGCGCACGACGCCGCTCGGCGCGTTGGGAACCGGCGCCAGCCGCTCGGCCAGCTCGATGCGCGCCCGCATCTCGATCGCGCGGGCGAGGCGGCCGATGACGACGTCGAAGACGCCGACCTGGTCTTCGCCCATATCTGGAGCCGTGGCGAGGAAGAGATCGGTCAGCCGCGACAAGATGACGGCGCGCTCATCGGTCGAGCCGCGCGCCATCGTCGTCTCGAGATCGCGCAGCAACGCGCCGACAGGACTCATCACGCAACCTCACTACTCAACCATCTCCCCGTCCTAGCAATGAAGAATGACCAGCGGGTTAGCAGGATCATCGAAATCGAGGACAGGCTTGCAAGATCGTCGAAACGGGACTAGATAGCGGCCAACAGCTCTGGTTTCGGTGTAAGCCGGCGATCAAGAGCGGGCCCACCGGCCCGCTCTTTTTTGTTGGCCGGACCAGAACCCCTGCAATCGCCGGGAGTCGGACGAGCCATACGGATGGTCGAGCAGAACAGCCAGGATCAGGAAGACAGGATCGTCGTCGAGACCGGCGTTGCAGCGCGCGTCGCGACGATCATCGAGCCGGCGATTATCGATCTCGGCTACCGGTTGGTGCGCGTCCGCGTCACCGCCCAGAACGGCTGCACCGTCCAGATCATGGCCGAGCTGCCCGACGGCACGATGAATGTCGAAGGCTGCGAGGCCGTGAGCCAGGCGGTGTCGCCGGCGCTCGATGTCGACGATCCGATCCAGGCGGCGTATCATCTGGAGGTATCATCTCCGGGTATCGACCGGCCGCTGGTCCGGCCGGGCGATTTCGAGCGCTGGGCCGGTCACCTGACCAAGATCGAGACCAGCGAGCCTTTCGCCGGGCGCAAGCGTTTCCGCGGCATCCTGCGGGGCGCGAGCGGAACTGACGCCTTGCTGAGCCGCGATGACGCCAAGACCGATGAGGAGCGCGACGTCGCGATCCCAATGCGACTGATCGCCGAGGCGCGGCTGGTGCTGACCGACGCGCTGGTCACCGAATCGCTCCGGCGCGGCAAGTCTGGCCTCGCGCCGCAGATGCCGCCCGCCGACGAGATCGCCCAGCCCGTGCCAGGGCGCGGCAAGTCGCTCGGCCCCCGCGATCCCAAGGCCCGCAAGCCGGGCAAGGGCGCCAAGGGGCCGGTGAAGAACACTGAAGAAGAGGAGTGAGGCCATGGCCGTCAGCGCCAACCGGCTCGAGCTGTTGCAGATCGCCGACGCCGTCGCCCGCGAGAAGTCGATCGACCGGCAGATCGTGATCGACGCGATGCAGGACGCGATCGCCAAGGCGGCGCGCTCGCGCTACGGCGCCGAGACCGACGTCCATGCCGAGATCAACCCGAAATCGGGCGAGCTCCGGCTGGCGCGCCATCTCCAGGTCGTCGACCTCGTCGAGAACGGCGCCGTCGAGATCACCGTCGACGAGGCCAAGCGCCACAACCCGGCCGCCCAGGTCGGTGATGTGATCGCCGATCCGCTGCCGCCCTTCGATTTCGGCCGCATTGCCGCCCAGTCGGCCAAGCAGGTCATCGTGCAGAAGGTGCGCGAGGCCGAGCGCGACCGGCAGTATGACGAGTACAAGGACCGCATCGGCGAGATCGTCAACGGCGCGGTCAAGCGCGTCGAATACGGTAATGTCTTCGTCGATCTCGGCCGCGGCGAGGCGATCATCCGCCGCGACGAGATGATCCCGCGCGAGACCTTCAAGGTCGGCGACCGCGCCCGCGCCTATGTCTACGACGTGCGCCGCGAGCCGCGCGGACCGCAAATCTTCCTGTCGCGCACCCATCCGCAGTTCATGGCCAAGCTGTTCGGCCAGGAAGTGCCGGAGATTTATGACGGGATCGTCGAGGTGAAGGCCGTCGCCCGCGATCCGGGCTCGCGCGCCAAGATCGCGGTGATCTCGCGCGATTCCTCGATCGACCCGGTCGGCGCCTGCGTCGGCATGCGCGGCTCGCGCGTGCAGGCCGTGGTCGGCGAATTGCAGGGCGAGAAGATCGACATCATCCCGTGGTCGCCGGACGTCGCGACCTTCGTCGTCAACGCGCTGCAGCCGGCGGAAGTCGCGAAGGTCGTGCTCGACGAGGAAGCCGACAAGATCGAGGTCGTGGTGCCGGACGAGCAGCTCTCGCTCGCCATCGGTCGCCGCGGCCAGAATGTCCGCCTCGCCTCGCAGCTCACCGGCTGGGACATCGACATCCTGACCGAGGCCGAGGAATCGGAGCGCCGCCAGAAGGAATTCGTGCAGCGCACCGAATTGTTCATGAACGCGCTCAACGTCGACGAGACCGTCGGCCAGCTGCTCGCCTCGGAAGGCTTCCGCTCCGTCGAGGAAGTCGCCTATGTCGAGCCCAGTGAGTTGTCCTCGATCGAGGGCTTCGACGAGGACACCGCCGCCGAGATCCAGAGCCGCGCGCAGGAGTACCTGGCTGCGGTCGAGGCCGAGCTCGACGACAAGCGCAAGGCGCTGGGAGTCGAGGACGAGCTGCGCGAGGTCGAGGGCGTCACCACCGCGATGATGGTCGCGCTCGGCGAGAACGACGTGAAGAGCGTCGAGGACCTCGCCGGCTGCGCCACCGACGACCTGGTCGGCTGGACCGAACGCAAGGATGGCGAGACCACCCGTCATTCCGGCTATCTCGACGGTTTCGACCTGTCGCGGCAGGATGCCGAGGCGATCGTGATGGCGGCCCGTATCAAGGCCGGCTGGATCGAGGCGCCGGAGCCTGAAGCCGAGGCCGAGGTCGAAGCCGAGGAGTCGCAGGCCTGAGCCGGCGCGCGAACAGCGAGGGTCCGGAGCGGACCTGCGTGGTGACGCGCCAGGGCCGGGCACCGGAGGACCTGATCCGCTTCGTGGTCGGCCCCGGCGAGGTGCTGGTGCCGGACATCCGGCGCAAATTGCCGGGACGTGGCGTCTGGGTCTCGCTCAGCACTGCCGCGGTCGGCGAGGCGGTGAAGCGACGCGCTTTCGAGCGCTCGCTGAAGACGAAGGTCACGGTGTCGCCGGAGCTTCCGGCCGAGGTCGACGCCCTGCTGGCGAAGGACGCGGTCCAGGCGCTGGCGATGGCCAACAAGGCCGGCCTCGTCGTCAGCGGCTTCGCCAAGGTCGAGGCGCTGGCTGGGGCCGGACGCGCTGCCGCGGTGATCGCCGCCAGCGACGGTGCCGAGGACGGCAAACGCAAGATCGGCCAGGCGCTGCGGCGGGCGCCAGTGCCGAAAGAGATACCGGTGGTGGCGAATTTCGCCGCGGCCGAACTGGAACTGGCGCTGGGGCGTGAGCATGTGATACATGCAGCGCTTGCTCCGGGTCCGGCGACTGAGGGTTTCCTCGCGCGCTGGCGTCGGCTCGTCCGCTATCGGACGAACGATGCTGGCGAAACGGCGTTTATCGACCCGGTGGAATCCGACGCGCGAGATCAGACGAAGACCGAACCGGCAGGACCGAAAGCGGAATGAGTGATACCAAGACCCCCGGCGACAAGACTTTGAGCGTGACGCCTCCCAAGACGTTGTCGCTGAAGCGTCCTGTCGAACAGAGCACGGTTCGGCAGAGCTTTTCGCATGGGCGCACGAAGCAGGTCGTCGTCGAGGTCAAGCGCCGCGTCGCTCACGAACCCGCCGCGGCACCCGTAGCGCCCCGCGCCCCTCAGCCACCGCAAGCCCCGGCAGCGCCGCAGGCTCCGCGGCCGCAGCCCGCTCCGGCAGCCAGCCGGCCGGCCGGCGGCATGCTGCTGCGCACGCTCTCCGACGACGAGAAGGACGCGCGCCAGCGCGCCCTCTCCGATGCACGCGCCGTCGAGGCCGAGGCCCGCGCCCGCTCCGAAGAGGAGGCGCGTCAGCGCGCCGCCCGCGAAGCCCGCGAGCGGTCCGAGCGCGAGGCCGCCCAGGCCCGCCAGCGCGAGGAAGAGGATCGCCGCCGCCAAGAGGACGAACATAAGCGCCGCGCCGAGAGCGCCGCGCGCCAGCGCATGGGCGAGGAAGCCGCGCCGCCGCGGCCCGCGCCGGTGCGCGATGCTGCGCCTCAATCGGCGCCGCCGGCCCAGACCTACAGTCAGGCGCCGCGCCCGGCTCCGTCCGGCCCGCGTGAGCACCGCGAACCGCGTGAACAGCGCGATTTCGGTGGCCCGCGGACCCCGGCGCGCGACGTCGGCGCCCGTCCGCCGCGGCTGGATTTCCGTCCGCCGCGCTCGGATGCGCCCCGCGGTCCCCGTCCCGATGCCAATGCCCCCGCCGAGCCGGTCGTCGCCCGGCCGACCCGGCAGGCGCCGTCCGCTGGCGCACCGCGCAGTCGTCCCGATGACGGCGAGGCGCGTCCCGCCTTCCGCCGTCCCGGTGGTGCGCCCGGCGCGCCCCGCGGCGCCCCGGCCCCGGCGCCGAAGACCCCGAAGGTCGGCGAGAAGCCGCGCGGCCGCCTGACGCTCTCGACCGCAACCGGCGGTGACGACGAGCGGACGCGCTCGCTCGCCTCCTTCCGCCGTCGCGTCCAGCGCATGACCGGCCATCGCGCGTCGGATGTGCAGAAGGAGCGCGTGCTGCGCGAGGTGATCATCCCCGAGACGATCACCATCCAGGAACTCGCGAACCGCATGTCGGAGCGCGGCGTCGACGTCATCCGCCTGCTGATGAAGCAGGGCGCGATGCACAAGATCACCGACGTGATCGACGCCGACACCGCCCAGCTCGTCGCCGAGGAAATGGGCCACAGCGTCAAGCGCGTCGCCGAATCCGACGTCGAGGAAGGCCTGTTCGACACGCCGGACACCGACGAGACCCTGGTCTCGCGTCCGCCGGTCGTGACCATCATGGGCCATGTCGACCACGGCAAGACCTCGCTGCTCGACGCGATCCGCAAGACCCATGTCGTCTCCGGCGAGGCCGGCGGCATCACCCAGCATATCGGCGCCTATCAGGTGACGACGCCGGCGGGTGCCAAGGTGACCTTCATCGACACGCCCGGCCACGCCGCCTTCACGGCGATGCGCGCCCGCGGCGCCAAGGTGACGGATATCGTCGTGCTGGTGGTCGCGGCCGATGACGGCGTGATGCCGCAGACGGTCGAGGCCATCAACCACGCCAAGGCGGCCAAGGTGCCGCTGATCGTGGCGATCAACAAGATCGACAAGTCCGACGCCAACCCGGATCGGGTCCGTTCCGAGCTGCTGCAATACGAGATCCAGGTCGAGTCGCTCGGCGGCGAGACGCTGGAGATCGAGGTTTCCGCCAAGACCGGACAGGGGCTCGACACGCTGCTCGACGCGATCGCGCTGCAGGCCGAGGTGCTCGATCTCAAGGCCAACCCCGAGCGCGCCGCCGAAGGCACGGTGATCGAGGCCAAGCTCGACCGCGGCCGCGGCCCGGTCGCGACCGTTCTGGTCCAACGCGGCACGCTGCGCACCGGTGACATCATCGTCGCCGGCGCCGAATGGGGCCGCGTCCGGGCGCTGATCTCCGATACCGGTGCTCAGATCAAGGAAGCGGCACCGTCGCTGCCGGTCGAGGTGCTCGGCTTCAACGGCACGCCGGAAGCCGGCGATCGCGTCGCGGTCGTCGAGTCGGAAGCGCGCGCCCGCGAGATCACCGACTACCGCGAGCGCCAGAAGCGCGATCGTCTCGCTGCTCGTGGCGCCGGCTCGGGCGCCGGCCGCTCGCTCGCCGAGATGATGCGCGAGCTCAAGGAAGGCGCTGGCCGCAAGGAGTTCCCGCTCGTCGTCAAGGGCGACGTGCAGGGCTCGGTCGAGGCCATTGTCGGGTCCTTGGAGAAAGTCGGCAATGACGAGGTCCGCGCCCGCGTGCTCTCGTCCGGTGTCGGCGCGATCACCGAATCCGACGTCACCCTGGCCCAGGCTTCGGGCGCGGTGGTGATCGGCTTCAACGTCCGCGCCCACAAGGAAGCGCGCGAGGCGGCCGAAAGAGCCGGCGTCGAGATCCGCTACTACAGCATCATCTACAACCTGATGGATGATGTGAAGGATGCGATGTCGGGCCTGCTGGCGCCGACCCTGCGCGAGACCATGCTCGGCAACGCGCAGATTCTCGAGATCTTCAACGTCTCGAAGGTCGGCAAGATCGCCGGCTGCCGCGTCACCGACGGCACGATCGAGCGCGGCGCCAATGTCCGCCTGATCCGCGACGGCGTCGTGGTTCACGAGGGCAAGCTCGCCCAGCTCAAGCGCTTCAAGGACGACGCCAAGGAAGTGGTCGCCGGCCAGGAGTGCGGCATGTCCTTCGAGAGCTACCAGGACATGCGCCAGGGCGATGTGATCGAGTGCTTCCGCGTCGAGGAGATCAAGCGCAGCCTCTGACCGGCCCGCTTGCTCCCCGGATACCAACAAATGGCCGGGCTTTTGCCCGGCCATGACGTTTCAAACCCGTCCGTCCGGTCCGATCCCGGAGAACGAGAACCATGGCAAAGAAACCCAATACACAGGGCTCCGGGCCCTCGCAGCGGCAATTGCGCGTCGGCGAATTGATCCGACATGCCCTGGCGGAGATGCTGGCGCGCGGCGACATCCATGACGATGTCCTGGCCAAGCACGTCATCACCGTGCCGGAGGTCCGGCTCTCGCCCGATCTCAAGCTCGCGACCTGCTACATCATGCCGCTCGGCGGCCAGGACATCGCGCCGGTGCTGAAGGCGCTCGACGCCAACAAGCGCCATATCCGCGGCGAGATCGCCCATCGGGTGAACCTGAAATATGCGCCGGATGTCCGCTTCCGCCAGGATGAGAGCTTCGACGAAGCCGCCAGGATCGACGCCCTGCTCGATTCCGACGCCGTGCGCCGCGACACCGACCGCAAGCCGCTGCGCATCGACCAAGATTTTGATCAGCAAGACAAGCACGATGACGACGACTGACGAGAACCGCCCGGCAGAGGCGGATGGTGGCCGGCCGCCGCGCCCGAAGAAGCGCGACGTCCATGGCTGGGTCGTGCTCGACAAGCCGGTCGGGATGACCTCGACCCATGCCGTCGCCGTGGTCAAGCGTGCCTATGCCGCCAAGAAGGCCGGCCATGCCGGCACGCTCGATCCGCTCGCCTCGGGACTGCTGCCGATCGCGCTCGGCGAAGCGACCAAGACCGTCCCCTTCGTGATGGATGGCCGCAAGGCCTATGAATTCACTGTCGCCTGGGGCTCCCAGACCGACACCGACGACACCGAAGGCAAGGTCGTGGCGACGTCCGAGCTCAGGCCGGATGAGGCGGCGATCGCGGCCTTGCTGCCACGCTTCACCGGCACGATCCAGCAGGTGCCGCCGAAATTCTCGGCGATCAAGATCGCCGGCGAGCGCGCCTATGACCTCGCCCGCGACGGCGAGGAGGTGACGCTGGAGGCCCGCCCGGTCGAGATCACCGCGCTGCGCATCGTCCGCCATGACGGCCCGACCACGACCTTCGAGGCCGAATGCGGCAAGGGCACCTATGTGCGCGCCATCGCCCGCGACCTCGGCCTGGCGCTCGGCTCCCTCGGCCATGTCGCGCATCTCAGGCGCACCCGCGTCGGCCCGTTCGCGGTGGCGGATGCGGCGACGGTCGAGGCCCTGCGCGACGGTGACGGCACCTCGGAGGCGCTGCTGCCGGTCTCAGCGGCACTGCAGCTGATCCCGGAGATCGTGGTGCATCGCGACGCGGCGCTCAGGCTCAAGCGCGGCCAGAGCGTGCTGCTGCGCGGCCGTGACGCGCCCCTGGAGGCGGAGGCCGTCTATGCGGTCAGCGGCGGCGTCCTGATCGCCACGGGATCGATCACGCAGGGCGAATTCGTGCCGCATCGCGTCTTCAACCTGTAGACGAACCGCCCTTCAGATTGCACGTAAAAGTCCCGGACAGGCGCTGAAGTTTTGGCCAAAGAGGTCGAAAACGGCGGGTTTCGAGCGAAAACGGCCCGCTTTAAAGCCTAATTTACCAGTTTACCGACCTCCTTGGATTGCCAGCCTGCCCCGGCAAACCCCAAGGAGCCCTTCGTGAAGAAGCTCGCCTCGCTCTGGCTACCCATCTCCAACCGGCTTGCGATCGTCGGGGTCATCATCGTCGCCGCCGCAGTGGCCGCGTCCGTCATCCTGTCGATCCGCGCCGCCGACAGCGCGATGCGCGAGCGGGCCCAGGCCAGCCTGATCGTCAACAGCAACCTCCTGCGCGATATCCTCGTCAGCAAAGGCGAGCCGCGTCTCGACGGCGACAAGCTCTATTTCGGCTCCGAGCCAGTGAACGGCAATTTCGCCGCGGTCGACAAGGTCAAGGCGCTCTCCGGCGGCACCGCGACCGTGTTCATGGGCGACACCCGAATCTCGACCAATGTCCAGAAGCCCGACGGCTCGCGCGCGGTCGGCACCAAGTTGGCGCAAGGTCCGGCCCATGATGCCGTCTTCAAGGAGCGCAGAACCTATTCTGGTGCCGCCGACATCCTCGGCGTGCCCTATTTCACGATCTACGAGCCGATCATCCAGACATCGAACAATGCGGTCATCGGCATCCTCTATGTCGGGATCAAGCAGGCCGATTTCCTCACCGTTATCGACGAGATGATCCGCAACAACGTCGTGGCCGGCCTCGTCATCGCGCTTGTCGGCGGAGCAATGCTGTTCTGGCTGACGCGCCGGACTTTGAAGCCGCTTGGCCAGCTCAAGGCCTCAATGCTGAAGCTCGCCGCCGGCGATCTCGCCAGCGAGCCGCCGAAGCTGCGCAGCGGCGACGAGGTCGCGGCGATGGCGGATGCGGTTTCCGTCCTGCGCGAGGCGGCCATCGAGAAGGCACGGCTGGAGACCGAGGCAACCGAGCAGTCGCAGCGCACGGATGCCGAGCGCCGCAGCAACCAGGCTGAGCGCGAACGCACGGCCGAGCAGCAGCGCGAGCACGCACGCCAGCAGGAAGCGATCGTACGCGCCTTGGCAGCCGGTCTGGAGCGCCTCGCCCAGGCCGATCTGACCTGCCGGCTCGAAGAGGCTTTTCCCGCCGAGTACGAGCAGCTCCGGGCCGATTTCAACGAAGCCGTCGACCGTCTCTCCGCCACGGTTTCGACCATCCAGCTGACCGCTTCGGAGGTCGGCATCGCTGCCCGCGAGATCAACACGGGCGCGGACGACCTCTCGAAGCGCACCGAGGAGCAGGCCTCCTCGCTGGAGGAGACCGCGGCGACGACCGAGGAACTCGCGGCCTCGGTAAAAGCCTCCGCCCAGGGCGCGCGCCAGGCGGCGGCGGTCGCCGAAGAGGCGATGAAGGCGGCGCAGGATGGCGGCGCCATCGCCGGCGAGGCGGTCAGCGCCATGGCCAGGATCGAAGAGGCCTCCAAGAAGATATCGGAAATCGTCTCGGTGATCGACGGCATCGCCTTCCAGACCAATCTCTTGGCGCTCAACGCGGCCGTCGAGGCGGCCCGCGCCGGTGACGCCGGCAAGGGCTTTGCCGTGGTCGCCAGCGAGGTGCGGACCCTGGCCCAACGCTCGAGCGAGGCGGCCAAGGACATTTCGGGGCTGATCTCGTCCTCCAATACCGAGGTCGAGGCCGGGGTGAAGCTGGTGCGGCGTGCAGGGGATTCGCTGGAGAAAATCCTCGCCGCCTCGCAGAAGGTCACCGGCACGATCCAGGAGATCTCGGCGGCCTCGGCCGAGCAGGCGCACGGCATCGACGAGATGAGCCAGGCGGTCGCCCATCTCGACGAGATGACGCAGGCGAATGCGGCGCTGGCCGAAGAGAGCGCCGCTTCGGCGGGCGCGCTCACCGGCCGGATCGGCGAGCTCAACACGCTGGTGGCGAGCTTCCGCACCGGCAATGGGGCTGCGCCCACCATGGCAGCGGTGGCGGTGTCTTCGGGACCCGGGACGCGCTCGGCTGCACGGCCTGCGATGCGGGCACCAGCACGCCCCGTTGGCGCTGCGCCGCATGCCGCCGGCCCGGCCGATCGTGGCAGCGGCCGCGACTCAGAGCCGGAGCGCCTGCGCCAGCTCGCCGAAGCGGCCTTCGCCCAGAGCAAGGCCGCACCACCTCCGGCCCGCAAAGTTGCCAATGGCCGCGCGGACGATGCCGGCTGGGAGGAGTTCTGAGCGGGGCCTGCATCAGCCGCTGTAAGCCGGCTCACCGCCGCGGAAACGCGCGACATCGCGCAGCGGCGGCGCGCCGAACAGGCGACTGTACTCGCGGCTGAACTGCGAGGGGCTCTCATAGCCGACCTCGAACCCGGCCGAGGCGGCGTCATGCGCCTTGGCCAGGATCAGGCGGCGGGCCTCCTGCAGCCTCAGCTGTTTCTGGTATTGTAGCGGGCTCATCGCCGTCACCGCCTTGAAGTGCAGGTGCAGGGCTGAGGCGCTCATCCGCGCCTCGGCAGCGACGATCTCGACGCTGAAAGGCTTGCGGTAATTGCGCTTGATCCAACCGATGGCGCGGTTGACCTGTTGCAGCTTGCTCTCGGCCACCGCGATCTGGCGCAGGCGTGCCGCCTGCTCCCCGGTCAGCAGCCGATAGAGGATCTCGCGCTCGGCCATCGGCGCGAGCACCGGGATGTCGGCGGGAGAGGCGAGCAGGCCGGTCAGGCGTATCGCGGCATCGAGCAAGGCCGGCGTCATCGGGCTGACCGTCACGCCCGGGCCGGGTGGCAGCTCCGGCTCTGCGAGAGGCGCCGATTCCAGCATCAGCGCGCCGATGGCGGCCGGGTCGAGTTCAAGCTTGATGCAGAGATAGGGCTTGTCCGGCGTCGCCTCGATCACCTGGCCGATCACCGGCAGGTCGAGCGAGACGATGAGGCAGTGGGCGGCGTCGTAACGGTAGATCTGCTCGCCCAGGATCACCTGCTTGGCGCCCTGGGCGATAATGCAGAGCGCCGGCTCGTGCAGGCCGTGCATCGGTTCGCTCGGCTGCGAGAGACGAACGACCTTGACGCGCGGGATCGCTGTCTCGTGGACGCCGTCGGTCGGCGCGAAGCGCGCGATCAGAGCGGCGAGTTCCTCGACCTGGCGCATGCGGATCTCCTTTGCGGACAGCCTCGGCTTCGGACTTTCATATAAGGAAACACCGGGGTTTTGCGAGCGTCGAGCTGAAGCGCTGGAGGATCAGGCAATGATCGCGGCGGATCGATCTACCGCTTCCGGCCCGCCCTGCTGCATTGTCCGACCATACCGGCAGCATTGTCGACCAACGGTACCAGCGGCGGAATGCCCTGGCGCCCCCGAGCCGGTTGCTACTGACATATTCCTGTCAAAGGCGGCGCTATCAGCACCGCCCAACAACCTGAACGAAAGGAGATCATCATGCCCTTCAGCCAGGTCTTCCAGTCACTCGGCGCCATCGCGTCGATCATCGCTCCGGCCAAGCGGCCGATCCGTCCGCTCGAGATCGACCTCGAAGCCTTCCAGCCACTGAGCAAGGCCGAGCGCGCCGTGCTCGGCCGCTGGGTCAGCGAGGACGGGGCCATAAGGCTCGACCTTCGGCCCAATGGCCGGTTCGGCAAGCAGCGCGACCAGGCGCCGAGCCATGGCGGCCGCTACGAGGTCGATGCGTCGCAACTCTATTTCGAGAGCGACGCCGGCCATGTCTGGAGCGGTGAGTTGCGCCGCGGCCAGCTCGCCTTCGGAGAGAAGCGCTTCCGCCGGACGATGCAGCTGGACCCGGCCAGACTTCTTCGGTCTGACCGGTAAGCTCACTCGGTATTGAGGCGGGGCCTCGCGCTCCGCCTCAATAGCCGACTGTAAAGCGCTGGCGCGAATACGCCGGCCTTTCCAGCTCATCGACCAGCGCAATGGCGTAGTCCTCGGCCGAGATCCGGCTCTGGCCGTTGTCGTCGACCAGGAGCTGGTCCTTGCCGAGGCGGAACTTGCCTGTGCGCTCGCCCGGCTCGATCAAGGCGGAAGGCGAGAGGAAGGTCCAGTCGAGGTCGCCTTCGCCCTTCAGCAGATCGAGGAAGGCGCCGCCCTTCCTGGCCTCGTCGAGATAGAGCGCCGGGAATTCCTTGGTGTCGAACAGCTTGACGCCGGGCGCGACCTCAAGGCTGCCGGCACCGCCGACGACGAGATAGCGCGCCACGCCGGACCGCTTCACCGCCGCCAACAGCACCGCCGGATCGCTGGCGGTGAAATGCACGGCGCTGATCACGGCCTCATGGCCGGCGAGCAGGGCGGCGAGCCCGTCCCTGTCATAGACATCGCCTTTCGTCGCGCTGACGCCGGCGGCCTGCTGCACTTTCTCCGGATTGCGGACGATGGCGGTGACCTGATGGCCGCGGCCTGTCAGCTCGGCGAGCAGGCGCGAGCCGATGAAGCCGGTGGCGCCGATGAGAGCAATCTTCATGATGATCATCCCTGGTATCTGATGGGAACCTACATCCCAATGGACACCAGATGGCAGCCATGCGATTTTCGCTCAAGAAGGCACTTTCACGCCACAAGGTCACCTGCAGGAAACCGTCATGCTGCATCGCCCCGATCCGTTCGACGCCCGCTGCCCGACGAGACAGGTGCTCGACCGCATCGGCGACAAATGGGCGGTGCTGGTGCTGATCCTGCTGGAGCAGGAGACGCTGCGCTTCAACGAATTGCGCCGGCGGATCGACAGCATCTCGCAGAAGATGCTGTCGCAGACGCTAAAGAGCCTGGAGCGCGACGGGCTGATCTCGCGCCGCGCCTTCGCGACGGTGCCGGTCACGGTCGAATATTCGCTGACGCCGCTCGGGCGCACGCTCGCCGGCACGGTCGCGGCGCTGACGCAATGGGCCGAGGCCCATATCGGCGAGGTCGAGGAAGCCCAGCGCCGCTATGATCGCGGCGAGGTCGCCGCCTGATCAGCGCTTCAAGGCCCGTTTCGGCTTGAAGAAGGCCGCCCAGGCGTCGTCAGGCGGGCCCTTCTTCTTCACCTCAGGCGCCTTGAAGGCGTCGGGCGCCAGATCCTTCTCCAGCAGCTCCCAGGCGACCGGCATGGCGACCGCGGCGCCGGGCCGGGCCCGCGTCGAGAACGGCGCAATCGCGGTCGAACCGCGGCCATTCCTGAGATAGTCGATGAAAATGCGGCCCTTGCGCGCCTTCTTCGACAAGGTCGCGGTGTAGAGTTTTGGCTCGGCCTGCTCCATCGCCTTGGCGAAGTCGCGGGCGAAGCCCTTGACCTCGTCCCAATCCGCCTTCGGCTTCAGCGGCAGCACGACATGGAAGCCCTTGCCGCCGGAGGTCTTGAGGAAGCTCTCGAAACCGAGCTCGTCGAGTCGCTGGCGCACGCTCAGCGCCGCCTCGCGCACCCGCTCCATCGGCACGCCCTGGTCGGGATCGAGATCGAAGATGATTTGGTCCGGTGTCTCGACCGCATCGATCTTGGCACCCCAGACATGAACCTCGACCGTGCCAAGCTGGACCAAAGCGGCGAGCCCATCGAAATCGCGGATGAAGAGCAGCTCCTCGCCATCCTTGTCCTTCATGCGGGACACGGATTTGTGCAGGCCGGCGCCCGCATGCTTCTGGAAGAAGACCTGCCCGCCGACGCCATCGGGCGCACGCAGCAGGCTCAAGGGGCGCTCGACCACGAAAGGCGCCATCCGCTCCCAGACGCTGGCGTAATAGTCGAGCAGGTCCTGCTTGGTGAAGCCGATATCGGGCCAAAGCGGCTTGTCGGGATTGCTGAGCGTCACGGTCGTCTCCGGGCCGGCCTTGCGTCTGGTTTTCGCCGCCCGTTTGGTCTTCTTCGCTTCGGTCTTTCCCGGTTTCTCCGCAACGACCTCATCGGCCGGCTTGTCCTCGCGCAGGCCGAGGAAAGCCGAGTGCCGGAGCGTCTTCGAGGCCGTCCAGGAACCGAAAGCGATCTCTGCCACGAGTTCGGGCTTCACCCAGACGATACCACGCTCACGTCCGGCTTCGCCGCGGAATGGCGAGGCTTTTGCGGCGACGGAGTCGAGCGTCTTCTTCAACGCGGCTGCGGAGTTGCGGGTAAAGCCGGTGCCGACGCGGCCCGCGGGCTTCAGCTCGCCATCCTCGTGATAGCCGAGAACGAGGGAGCCGAGCTGATTGCGCGAGGCTTTCGACGGCACATAGCCGGCGATGACGAATTCCTGGCGCTGCGTACATTTCGACTTGATCCAGTCGCGGCCGCGGCCGCTGCGATAGGGCGCTTCGGCACGCTTGGAGATCACACCCTCCAGCCCCATGCGGCAGGCATGGCGCAGCATGGTCTGGCCCGGCTCGATGAAATGCTCGGAATAGCGCAGTGGCGTATCCGGCCCCGCAGCTTGCAGCAGTTCCTCCAACCGCTCCTTGCGGGCGAGCAGCGGCTCGGTCCGCAGGTTCTCGCCGTCGAGATGGAGCAGGTCGAACGCGAAGAAGACGAGATTTTCGGTCTTCTCTTCCGAGAGAGCGGCCTGAAGCGCGGAAAAGGAGGAGATGCCGTTCTCGCCGAGCGCGACGACCTCGCCGTCGATCAGAGCCGTCTCGCAAGGCAGATCGGCGAGCGCGTCGCCGATCCGCTCGCCGAAGCGCTCTGTCCAATCGAGCCCGGTGCGGGTCAGCAGCTTGACCTTTCCGGCGGAGATCCGCACCTGCACCCGGTAGCCGTCGAACTTGACCTCGTGCAGCCAAGCGTCGCCCGCCGGCGGCTTGTCCTGCAAGGTCGCGAGGCAGGGCTCGACGAAGCGCGGCAGCGACTCGCCTTCGGTCTTTTCGGAACGGTGGGCCGGTTTGGTCTTTATGGCTTTTGACTTGGCAGGCTTGGACTTGGCTCTCGCGGATTTCCGCCCTTTCGCGGGCTTTTCGTCGGTCGACCAGACATCGCCTTTGGGATCCTTGCCGACTTCCTCGACGCTGCGGCCGGATTTCACAGAATCCGGTGCGGTCTCCAGAATGTCCTCATCATCGCGGGCGAAATCGTCGTCGACCTTGATCAGCAGCCAGTTGTCGCGTTTTTCGCCGCGACGTGGCTTCAGCCTGACGAGGTGCCAGCGGCCTCCGAGCTTGTGTCCTTCGAGCGCGAACGCGAGATGGCCCTTCTCCATGCCGCGGACGGGATCGCTCTCCGGAACCCACTTGCCTTCGTCCCAGATAACGACCGAGCCGGCGCCGTATTCGCCTTCGGGAATCGTGCCCTCGAAAGAACCGTATTCGAGCGGATGGTCCTCGACATGAACCGCGAGGCGCTTCTCGCCGGGATCGAGGCTAGGCCCCCGCGTCACCGCCCAGGACCAGAGCACGCCGTCATGCTCGAGCCTGAGATCGTAATGGAGCCGGCGCGCGGCGTGCTTGTGGATCACGAAGGCGCCGCCGCTCTGGGCCGCCTTGCGGCGATTGGCGGCGCCCTTCGGCTCGCGGGTGCGGGAGAAATCTCGCTTCGAGCGATAGAGGTCGAGATTGGCCATGGCGCCCTCCGACGCGCGTCAGGCGCTCTTTTTGGCCTTGCTGGCAGCAGGCTTCTTCGTCGGCTTTCGGGTGCTCGACGGCTTCTTGCCGCGCACTGGAGGCTTGCCGGACGCGCTGCTCTCCTCGCCGAGGCTCTTCTTCAGCGCCTCGAACAGGTTGACGACATTGGAGGGACGCTCGGCGGGCTTCGCCACCGGCGGCTTCTTGCCCTTGCGCTTGGCCGCGATCAGCTCGAGCAGCGCCTCCTCATAGCGGTCGTCGAAGCCACTCGGGTCGAACTTCGCCTGCTTCTTCTCGATGATATGGGTGGCGAGGTCGACCAGCTCCTCATCGAGCTTGCCCTTGCGCAGGCCGTCGAAGACCTCATCCGGCTGGCGCACGGTCTTGTCGTAGCGCAGCGTCGTCAGCAGCAGGCCCTTGTCGAAGGGCTCGATCATCACCGGGCGCTCACGGCGATAGAGCACGATGCGGGCGATGCCGGCCTTCTTCTGCTTGGCCATCGCCTCGCGGATCACGGCAAAAGCCTCCTCCGAGACCTCGTCGGACGGGCTGAGATAATAGGGCTGGTCGAAATAGATCTGCGGGATCGCGGCGCGATCGACGAACTGCTCGATCGAGAGCGTGTGCGAACTCTCGATCTGGACCGCATCGATCTCGTCCTCCTCGATCAGCAGGTATTCGTCGCCGCCGATCTCATAGCCCTTGACCTCGTCGTCGGGGTCGACCGGCTTGCCGCTGACGCTGTCGATATACTGCCGGCGGACGGTATTGCCAGTCTTGCGGTTGATGACGCGGAAGGAGACCTTCTCGCTATGATCGGTCGCCGAGGTCAGCTCGACGGCGCAGGAGACCAACGAGAGCTTGAGATAGCCCTTCCAGGCCGGACGGGGCGCCATCAGGCCGCCCTCAGCTTGGGCCGGGCCGGGAAGGCCGGTGGCAGTTCGCGCAGCCAGGCCTCGGCCCGAACGATCTCGTCGCGGGTCACGACAGGCACGGGATCGGACAGGATCGCCAGCAGGACCTCGCGGTCGAGCTGTCCGTTGGCGATCACCTCGGCAAGCGCGTCGCGGGTTTCGCGCTCGGCCCTGAGTTGGGCGCCGAGCGCGGCGATGAGGCGGTCTTTCGACATGGTACGCATGATACGCGACCCCGGTTGGAACCCTGCGGCGAGTCAACCTGCCGGGCCGGCAGAGGTTCCGGGGTCAGCGAGCCGGCGTATCATCGACCAGCACTTCCTCGGGCGGCGCAGGATCAGGCGGGCCCTCAGTGAGATATCGCGCCAGGATCGCCGACAGGCTCAGTGGCGTCAGTG